>JGI25914J50564_10000520_pt1 | contig 12885 bp, 13 predicted proteins | sample LauGreSuBDMM15SN_2_FD_50564 | JGI IMG/M metagenome (IMG submission 50564) | reverse complement strand
ATCAACTCAATTTCATCAACCGTAGGAGGCTCCACTTTCAAAAGCATTGGACACCCAAGCACTTTTTTAGTGTCTTGAGTAATTTCTGCTCCAGCATCACTGTACTCTTTGTCAGTATAACTTGAACTCTCACCAGCACCTGCTTCAATCATAACGCGATGACCATGGGCAACGAGCGAATTTACAGCATCTGGCGTAAGGCAAATACGGCGTTCTTGGAAACTGATTTCTTTTGGAATGCCAATAAAAAGCTCGCTTTTGTGCCTTGCAATTTCAAGTTTTTCCTCTTGAGGAAGCAGTTGTTGTTTTGTAAATGGAGAAAGTGACATAAAAATTATTGGTAAAATTTTCGTCTAAAGTAAAGAAAAAAATTAAAGTTTCAAATTTAAAAGTCGGTTTCCATCGGCTAAAGTTTCAATGTCAATGATTGAATGCTGATGCGGAATTAAATTTGGAATTTTTTCTGCCCATTCAATAAAACACCAATTGGCAGAGTACAAATATTCGTCTATTCCCATATCTAGCGCTTCATTTTCAGTTTTTAAACGATAAACATCAAAATGATAGACCAAAATATTTCGATTGGTTTCATATTCATTTACTAAAGAAAAAGTTGGACTACTGGTTGGCCCATTTACACCTAAACTTTTGGCTAGCGCTTTGATTAAAGTTGTTTTTCCAACGCCCATATCGCCATTAAAAAGAATTACTTTTTGTGGATTTTGCTGTAGAATTTTCTGAGCGACATCGTTTATTTGTTGCAGATTATAGGTGAACTTCATTCAAGCTAAATTTGTCATGGAATTAAAAAATCTTTGTCAAAGTTAAAAAAACTTTGACAAAGATTTAGATAATTATTTTACTGTGTATCGGGTTCAATTCTAAAAAATCTTACCTCGGGTTAAAAACCAAAAATGGAATTATCATTTCTTCTAACGAAATCCCACCGTGTTGATAGGTATTTCTGTAATAACTCACATAATGGTTATAATTGTTGACATAAGCCAAAAACAAGTCGTTTTTTGCAAAAATATAAGAACTGCTCATGTTGATTGTTGGCAAACCAATCAATTTTGGTTCGCGGACTGCATAGACATCCTTGTCTTCAAAAGTTAGACTTCGACCAGTTTTATATCTTAAATTTAAACTTGTGTTTTTGTCACCAATCACTTTTGATGGATTTTTCACATTTATTGTTCCGTGATCGGTTGTGATAATTAACTTAAATCCTAATTTTTGTGCTTGTTGAATGATTTCTAACAACGGGGAATTTTTAAACCAACTCAATGTTAATGACCGATAAGCTTTATCGTCGGATGCTAATTCTTTCACTACATCCATTTCGGTTTTGGCATGAGAAAGCATATCAACAAAGTTGTAAACAACCGTTACCAAATCGTTATTCTTATAAGATTTGAAGTTTTCAACTAATTTTTTACCACTTGCTAAATTGGTAATTTTAAAATAATCTTGTTTGATATTTAAACCTAATCTTTTTAAATGAGCAGCTAAAAATTCTGCTTCATAAAGATTTTTTCCTCCATCTTCCACATCATTTTTCCAATATTGAGGAAACTGCTTTTCCATTTCAAGTGGCGTTAATCCAGAAAAAATAGCATTTCGAGCATACTGAGTTGCTGTTGGCAAAATAGCGTAATATGGAACTTCTTTTTCTAGTTTGTAATGGTTATTAACCACACTTTCAAAAACTTTCCATTGGTCGTAACGCAAATTATCAACAACGACAAATAGCACTGGCTTTTCTTTTTTTACCAATTCTGGCACAACTAATTCTCTAAAAAGCGTATGTGATAAAACTGGTTTCTCCGCTTTTGGCAAATACCAATCTTCATAATTGCGCTCTATAAATTTACCAAAAAGTTGGTTTGCCTCTACTTTTTGAGATTCTAAAATTGAAATCATACCTTGATCATCAATGTTTTCGAGTTCAATTTCCCAATAGACCAATTTTTTATACAATTCTATCCAATCTTCAAATGTTTTTACAACATTCAATTCCATCGCTATTTTGCGAAATTCTTTTTGATAATCTAAAGTAGTTTTTTCTGAGATTAATCTTGAATGGTCTAAATTTTTCTTTAAACTTAACAAAATCTGATTTGGATTGACGGGTTTTATCAAATAATCGGCAATTTTAGACCCAATCGCTTCTTCCATAATATATTCTTCTTCGCTTTTTGTAATCATTATTACCGGCGTTGAAGATTTTTTTTCTTTCATTTCATGCAGCGTTTCCAAGCCGCTCATTCCTGGCATATTTTCATCAAGAAAAACTATATCAAAGTTATTTTCTTCAAAAATATCAACCGCATCGCGACCATTGTTGCAAGTGGTTACATCATAGTTCTTTTTTTCAAGAAAAAGTATATGCGGTTTGAGTAGATCTATTTCATCATCAACCCAAAATATTTTTATTTTGTCCATGGTTTTTGTAATTTATATCGGTGCAATGTAATATTAATTGAACGAGGTGTTCTTAAAATTATTGTAAATAATGAACTATTTTTATTTTGAAATTGGCATAAAAAAAACCTTCTCTTTAAAAGAAGGCTTTCTATATTTTTAAAATTATACTTTTTTGATTAAATATTTGTAGATCCAAACCAATGTAAATGTTGGAACAAAATCAGAAAACGGCAATATTTCTTCTAAAAACGAAACTGTTCCGCCAATTTTTCCTAAAAAACCTTTGTACATCCAGATCATCAAAAATCCAGATAACGGCGCCCAAATTAAATCAGAAAACTCACCGATTAAAGGAATGGTGAATGACATCATTCCAATCCCGTCAAAAATTAATCCGAAAAATAAATTTCTAATTTTATTATCATTGTAAATAATTGAGTCTGTATCGTTAGTCATAATTTAATTTTTTATGATCAATCTACAATTCTAATGCCAATTATTTTTCAGTTTTTATTAAGCTAAAGAAATCATTTCTATTTTCTTTTTCGTTAAAAATTCCACCATATTGCACGGTTGATGTGAAACTATTTTCATGTTTGATGCCACGACTTGAAACACAAAGGTGTTTTCCTTCCATCACAACAATCACGTTTTCTGTATTTAATGCTTTCTTTAAAAAATTAAATATTTGCATTATCAATCGTTCTTGCACTTGTGGACGACGAGAAAAATAATCTACAATTCTGTTCAATTTAGATAGGCCAATTACTTTTCCGCTTGAAATGTAGCCCACATGTGCTTTTCCAAAAATAGGTAAAAAGTGGTGTTCACAAGTGGAATTAAAACTGATATTGGCTTCGACCAACATTTTATTGTAATTGTATTCGTTTTCGAAAACCGATATTTTAGGTTCATTTTTGGGATCTAAACCGCTAAAAATCTCTTGAATGAACATTTTTGCAACCCGATGTGGCGTTCCTTTTAGGGAGCCGTCCGTCATATCTAAACCCAATTCTTCCATGATTTTGAAGAAATGATTTTCAATATTACTCATTTTTTCTTCGTTGGATTTTTGAAAAGCATCTTCTCGCAAAGGAGATTTGTCTGAAGTTGCTTGGTGGTTGTCTCCAATAATGTCTGTTAATTCTTGTTCTGTAAGTATGTTCATTTATTTTTGTTGTATGCTTCCGAAAAGCTGTTGTATAAAAAAGTTAAGGTTTATTTTTTTAGTTTATTTTGAAAAAGGTGTTTTAATTTTTCGATTTTAGGTGTTATTACAAAATGGCAGTAAGATTGATTCTTGTTCTGGTTGTAATAATTTTGATGATAATTTTCTGCTGGATAAAAAATGGGAGAAGGAGAAAATTTTGTTACGATCGGACTAGAAAAAGTAAGCGAAGCAGTCATTTGCGCAATGTAATTTTCTGTTATTTTTTTCTGATTTTCATCATGATAAAAAACTTCACTCCTATATTGTGTGCCGACGTCTGCGCCCTGACGATTCAAAGTTGTAGGATCGTGTGTAGCAAAAAACACTTCTAGCAAATCTTCAAATGCTATCTTTTTTGGATCAAAAGTAATTTGTATAGCTTCTGCATGACCAGTTGAGCCACTGCAAACTTCTTCGTAAGTTGGATTTGCAATTGTTCCTCCGATATAGCCAGAGACCACCGATTTTACGCCATCTAATTCTAAAAATACAGCTTCTGTACACCAAAAACATCCGCCAGCGAAAGTTGCCACTTCTAAATCTTTTTGAATTTCCATTTTTACGGGTGATTTTATCGGTTTAATTATTCTGTTTTCTTTTGATTGACATGAGATCAGTGTAAAAACAAAAAGGAGAGAAAAGATATTTTTCATTTGCTATTTTGTTTAACAAAAGTAGTAAATAATTAAACAATAATATTGATTTAACTCAACTTTATATTTTTATATAAGAAAGATTGCCATTTCTAGGGTTTAATTATCCCTAAAATTTGTTTCTTTGTGAAAATTATTAAAATGATTTTAGCAAAAAACATTCATAAATCTTACGACAAATTACACGTTTTGAAAGGCGTAGATTTGCACATAAAAAAAGGAGAAATTGTTTCTATTGTTGGGGCCTCTGGCGCAGGAAAAACGACTTTATTACAAATTTTAGGCACTTTAGACAAGCCACAACTCGAAGAAACTTCCTCATTAATAATCAACAATGAAGAAGTGCTAAAAATGAACGATAAAAATTTGTCGAAATTTAGAAATACCAATTTGGGATTTATTTTTCAATTTCATCAACTTTTGCCTGAATTTACAGCTTTAGAGAATGTGTGTATTCCGGCTTTTATAGCCAACAAACCAAAAAATGAAACCGAAGCTGAAGCAAAACGGCTTTTAGATTACTTGGGACTTTCAGAAAGAATAAACCATAAACCGAACCAACTTTCTGGAGGAGAACAACAAAGAGTTGCCGTGGCAAGGGCTTTAATCAACAAACCAGCGATCATTTTTGCAGACGAACCTTCGGGGAATTTGGATACCGTTTCAGCAGAAAATTTACATCAACTTTTTTTTAAATTAAGGGATGAATTTGGACAAACATTTGTTATTGTTACCCACAATGAAGATTTCGCAAATATGGCTGATAGAAAGTTAATTATGTCGGATGGAAATATAATTTAAAATGATTTTAGTCTTAATAAGCTGGATTTTAATATTTTACTTTTTCTTAAGTTTTGGAATTAGTTTTTCAAATATACTAAAATTAAAAGTTGAAAATTCCATTCTTAATGCGCTAGTAGGAATGGTTGCCCAATTGCTTTTTTTGACGACTGCTGCTTTTTTTACTAATCTGGGGCTAGAAATTTTTCTTTTAAATCTTGTAATTTCCTCTTTTCTTACCTTTTATTTTAAAGAAGATTTTAGACGAAATTGGAGTTCTATTTTAAGTGATTTTCGAGCATTTTCGGTTACTACAAAGATATTATTTTATATCATCTTAGTTTCTTCCGCCTATAAGTGCGCGCAGATCCCCTTTATTCTCGACAACGAAAGCTACTATATTCAAACCATAAAATGGTTGAACGAACACGGATTTGTTAAAGGATTGGCGAATTTAAATATTGCGTTCGGGCAAACATCTGGCTGGCATATTTTGCAATCGGGTTTAAATTTTAATTTTATTTCTAACAGATTCAATGACTTAAATGGCTTCCTTTTAGTTGTTTGTGCTTTCTATTTTTTATCAATTTTTAATGAAAATTATAAAATAAACAAAACTTACCATTGGTCCATTTTTATATTGGTTTATAATGTTTTAACCTTTCAATTTATAAATTCTCCATCTCCGGATTTACCAATTTTTTTACTTGGACAACTCATTTTCATCCAATTTCTTAAAAAAGAACTGTCCAGCAGTGACATTAAAATGACGGTACTTTTATTTATGTTTTTGTGTTTTATAAAAATTACAATTGCTCCAATTGGACTTTTGATTTTCTACATTATATACAAACAAAAAAAACAAATGTTGTTTTTTCTTATCTCGGTTTCAATTTTTGGAATTTTATGGGTCTCGAAGAACATTATTTTGACAGGATTCCCTTTTTATTCATTTTCATTTCTACCTTATGATTGCGATTGGATTGTTCCGAAAAAATTAATGGAAAACATCATTTTTATGATTCAAAACCATGAGTTTTTGGGAATTAATAACCTTCAGAATTTAACTGTTTTCGAGAAATTTAAAATTTGGATGAATTTTGGCGGTATCAATGGAATTTTTAATAAAGGAATTATTGTTTTGCTTCTGGTATTTCCATTTTTAAAATTATTTCGTAATTACCTACAATACAAAATTCTATACGTCTGCATCTTAATGCATTTTATAACAATTTATTTCATTTCTCCCCAATTTCGCTTTTTCTTAATTGATTTTATTTTTCTAGCATCCGTAACTTTAGCGCAAATTGTAATTTTTTTAAAATTGAAAATAAAGCAATTAGAATTACTTTTACTTATTCCTATAATTACACCTATTTTTTTAATTTATTTTATCGATTTAAAATCCCTAACGGAAAATAAATACAACCAACAAGCAGAAAAAGTGAGTTGGCAGCAAATTTATTTACCGGCACAAAATTCAAAATTTTATGATTTGAAATTTGAGACAATTAACCTAGGAAATTTAGAATTCAATTCTCCAAAAAACACCACTTTTATTTATGCCACAGCGGATGGAAAATTGCCTTGTGTGAACAAGAATCAAATTGAATATTATCAAAAAAAGCTACAAATAATGCCACAACTGAGAACGAAAAACTTGGGAGATGGTTTTATTTCTAAAAACATCAGCCATTGAATCCATACGAATTGAAGTCTTTTTTAGACGAAAAAGTCGAATTATATAATAATTTCAATTTTATTGAAAGTGATCCTGTTCAAATCCCGCATTTGTTTCAACAGAAAGAAGACATTGAAATTGCTGGCTTTTTGAGTGCTACAATTGCTTGGGGAAATCGAAAAATGATCATTCAAAACAGCCACAAAATGATGAATTTGATGGGCAATTCTCCTTTTGATTTCGTTATGTCGCATTCGCAAATGGATTTAGATAAACTCGAAAATTTTGTTCATCGTACTTTTAACGGTATTGATTTTTACACGTTTATAAAAGGATTACAGCACATTTATCGCAATCATGGCGGCTTAGAAGGTGTTTTTTCTAAAGATTATAAAACTGAAAATTTACAAAGGAATATAAGTGAATTTAAAAAAGTGTTTTTCGAAATTGATCATCAATACCGCACACAAAAGCACATTTCAGACCCAATGAACAATTCTGCTGCAAAGCGCATCAACATGTTTTTACGTTGGATGGTGAGGCAAGATAAAAAAGGTGTTGATTTGGGCATTTGGACAAACATTTCACCTTCACTCCTATCTTGTCCTCTCGATGTTCATTCTGGTAATGTGGCTAGAAAATTAGGTTTGTTGACAAGAAAGCAAAATGATGGAAAAGCTTTGGCTGAATTGGATATAGCGTTGAGAAATCTAGATAAAAACGACCCTGTAAAATATGATTTTGCGCTTTTTGGATTGGGAGTTTTTGAGGGATTTTAAATTATAGATAAAAAATAATCCTCCAATAGATTCTTTTTATTAAAATTATATTTTTCTCTAAAAAACAAAGTTATTTTAAATAAAACACAAAAATATTGCCTTACTTTATGGAAAAATAATTAAATTCGCATTCTAAATCCATTTTTAAAGAGATATCATGAAAAAAATCGTAATTGTTGCAGCAGCTAGAACGCCAATTGGAAGTTTTATGGGGAGTTTATCAACCGTTAGTGCACCGATGTTGGGCGCAACAGCGATAAAAGGAGCTATAAACCAAATCAATTTAGATGTAAATTTGATTGATGAAGTAATAATGGGAAATGTTGTTCAAGCAGGTGTTGGGCAAGCTCCTGCAAGACAAGCTTCGGTTTTAGCTGGTTTACCAAATAGCGTTGTTGCAACCACTGTAAATAAAGTTTGTGCTTCGGGCATGAAAGCTGTTATGCAAGCAGCACAAGCGATTATGTGTGGAGATGCAGAAATTGTAATCGCCGGTGGAATGGAAAACATGAGTTTAATTCCACATTACACTTATTTGAGAAATGGATACAAATTTGGTCCAACATCGATGATTGACGGAATGCAAAAAGATGGTTTGACAGATGCCTATGATAACAATACAATGGGCGTTTGTGCAGATTTATGTGCAAAAGAATACGAAATTACCAGAGAGGACCAAGATAATTTTGCAATAGAATCTTACAAACGATCTGCAAATGCTTGGGAAAACGGAAAATTTAAAAACGAAATCGTTCCTGTAGAAGTTCCTCAAAGACGTGGCGAACCAATTATTTTCGACAAAGACGAGGAGTTTTCTAATGTAAAATTAGATAAAATTCCGAGTTTAAATGCTGTTTTTACAAAAGACGGAACAGTTACTGCAGCNAATGCTTCAACTATCAACGACGGTGCTGCAGCCTTAATTTTGATGAGCGAAGAAAAAGCAAAGTCATTGAATTTAAAACCTTTGGCTTTCATAAAAAGTTTTGCTGATGCAGAACAAGAACCAAAATGGTTTACAACTTCACCGTCAAAAGCCCTGCCAAAAGCCCTATCAAAAGTTGNTTTAACAACAAAAGATGTTGATTTTTTTGAATTTAATGAAGCCTTCTCGGTTGTAGGAATCGCCAATGCAAAAATCTTAAATTTAGATATAAATAAAGTAAATGTGAATGGTGGCGCAGTATCATTGGGTCATCCACTTGGATGTTCAGGCGCTAGAATTATTGTTACGCTTATCAATGTTTTAGAACAAAATAATGCTAAAATCGGAGCTGCGGCTATCTGTAACGGTGGCGGAGGCGCTTCTGCAATTGTGATTGAAAGAGCATAATTAATTGGATACAAAATAAAAATTGCTAATTTTACATTTTGATTTGAATTTAATTTAAAAAATAGATGTTCGGAATTTGTAATTTAGCCAATATCCCATTAAGAATAGATGCCAGCGACAAAAGTGAAATCGTTTCTCAAGTCTTGTATGGNGAACATTTTGAAATTATTGGACAATCAAANCAATGGTTGAGGATTAAATTNCAATATGATGGTTATGAAGGCTGGATTGATAGCAAACAAATGCAGAAAATATCTGAAAATGAATACCAGCAAATTTGCGAAGATGCTATTGTTTTAAATGCTGATTTGGTTGAATATATAACTGGACCAAACAATTTTTTAATGCCGATTCCTCTCGGATCTTCTTTGGGTTTTTTGAATTATAGTGAGATAAATAAAAACAATTTAACTTTTGAAGGACTGAAAGTTAGCGGTATAAAAGAAAAAAGCAACCTTATCATAACTGCATTTATGTACCTTAACGCTCCGTATTTATGGGGCGGAAAAACTCCCTTTGGGATTGATTGTTCGGGATTTACTCAAATGGTTTATAAATTGAACGGCTACAAATTAATGCGTGATGCTTCGCAACAAGCCACACAAGGTGAAGCATTGAGTTTTATAGAAGAAAGTGAACCCGGAGATTTGGCTTTTTTTGACAATGAAGAAGGAAATATCATTCATGTCGGTATTATTATGAGCGACAATTACATTATTCACGCAAGTGGGAAAGTAAGAATTGACAGACTAGATCATTTAGGAATTTACAACCCGGAAACCAATCGACATACGCATAAATTAAGGGTAATTAAAAAAATAGTCAGTAGTTAATTTTTGTTTGAATTNGCTAAAAATCTATCATTTCTCTTTTTACTGCCTCGAATTCCGAAATCAACTCTTTAAAAATTTCAGCAACGGGTTTTATTTCATTTATTAGTCCTGCAATTTGTCCTATTTCGAGTTCGCCTTCAATTAAATCGCCCTCAAACATACCGCGCTTTGCTCTACGTTTTCCTAGCAAATTTTCTAAATCTTCTTTTGTTGGATTTTTGCTGTATAATTCTTGCAGGTCTTCGTAAAATTTATTTCTAATCAGCCGTACGGGGGCTAATTCTTTCAAAGTTAGATAAGTATCACCTTCTTTAGTTGCTAAAATCATATTTTTAAAATTTTCATGTGAAGAACTTTCAACCGATGCAGCAAATCGACTACCCATTTGAACTCCGTCTGCGCCAAGTGCCATTGCAGCTAAAATTCCACGGCCAGTTGCGATTCCACCAGCGGCAATTAAAGGAATTTTAATTTGCTCTTTCACCATCGGAATTAACGTGAAAGTCGTTGTTTCTTCTCGTCCATTGTGACCACCCGCTTCAAACCCTTCCGCGACAACAGCGTCAACGCCGGCTTCTTGCGCTTTTAAGGCAAATTTTGAACTACTTACCACATGCACTACGGTTATACCATTTTCTTTCAAAAAAGTGGTCCATGTTTTAGGGTTTCCAGCAGAAGTAAAAACAATTTTAACGCTTTCATCAATTATAATTTTCATTATTTCTTCGATGTTAGGATACAACATTGGCACATTTACTCCAAAAGGCATTTGGGTTGCTTTTTGACATTTTCGGATGTGTTCTCTAAGCACTTCTGGATACATTGAACCTGCTCCTATAAGTCCTAATCCTCCCGCATTACTCACAGCACTTGCCAATTTGTAGCCGCTGTTCCAGATCATTCCGCCTTGAACAATTGGGTATTTTATACCGAAAAGTTTAGTGATTTTGTTCATTTAATATTGAAGTAAAATTATTTTTTTATAATTTTTCCGTTTTGATTGATTGCATTTGATTGAATGGAATATAGATAAACTCCATTAGAAAAACTATTCATATCAATAGAAAATAAATTTTTTGGAGATGATTTTTGAACTATCAATTGCCCCAATGCATTAAAAATACTGATGGTTGCATTTTCAATTTTTTCAGGAAAAAAAATAGTGAGATCACCCCTAGTTGGATTTGGAGTCAAAATAAAATGAGAATGAGAGAAATTTTCTATGGACAAAGCATTTGTTAAAGCCAAACTAAAATCTGGAATTCCATAACCATATTGCCCATTCGGAGTAGTAAAATTATCGGATGACGATTTGATGAATTGAGTAATTTCTGCATTGGTTTTTGTCGGAAGTGCTTGCCACAAGCAGGCTACAAGACCAGCAGTTATTGGTCCAGAAAAAGACGTTCCGCTTGCCGTTACAATATTTCCATTTTGATTGCAAACTACTGCACTTTGCCCTTGAGCCATTACATCTGGTTTAATTCTTTGATCAAATGTTGGCCCAATAGAACTAAAAGCAGCATATTGTTCTGCCGAATTTACAGCGCCAACAGTCAAAACATTGAGTGCATCTCCCGGCACCGCAATATAAGGGTTATTGGTCGATCCAGAATTTCCTGCGGAAACTACCAAAACCATTCCACGNCTGAAAGCAANATNAGCACCTCGTGAAATAAAAGATGTTATTCCATTCATGTCTTCATAGGTGTAAGAGTAACTGGTATTATCATAATCAAAATAACCAAGCGAGGTATTGATTACATCAACTCCTAAGCTATCAGAAGTTTCTGCAGCTTCCACCCACAGAGATTCTTCAATAGGATTTTCGGTAATGGCATCTTCAGTTCTAAATAAATAATAAGCAGCATCTGGAGCAGTGCCGACCAATTGATTATCTACATAGCCACCCATCGTTGATAAAACTAAAGTGCCATGAGAATTATCACCGTAAATATCTTCGTTTCGATTGACAAAATCATATCCGCCNAATATCAAATTATTATCTCTTAATCTTTGAAAGGCGGGNAAAACATCCACACCCGGAAAACCGGCATCAATAACCGCGATGATTTTTCCAGCACCGGTATAATTCTGTTGATGCAATAAATTTCCATTCAGCATTTGAATTTGATTATTTGAATTACCATAATTAAAAGTAGTTTGGACATCCAAATTTTTGTTCACTTTCCTGTTTTTTTTGTTCTTATTGTAAGCAGATAATTTTCCACCAATGTTTAAAGAAGCATTGGCAAAACGGACTTTTTCTACAAATGAAAATGCGGTCAATGCAGTAATGTTATCAACTGTGCCTCTAATATGCAAGCAGTTTAACCATTTTGATTTTGCCATCACCGTTATTCCATTTGCTGCCGTAATTTGGTCGATGTACAATTGAAAAACTGGAACATCTTTTACATCTAATGCAATATTTTGATTAATTCGTCGGTCTAATGCTCTTTGAGAAAGCATTGATAAAGGATTGTCGAAATAAGTTTGAAAATTTGGCTTATTATTAAAATAAACCCAAGCATCTTCCTGAGCGCTCGCATTTATTGAAAAAATAATAGCAACAAACAGCATAATTTTTTTCATAGTAATCAACTTAAAAATAATTTATAAAATTAGTGAAAAGTTTTGAAAAATAAAGCAACCAAGAATTCAATAGGTACATTATCAATTGTTAAAAATTACAAATTAAATTCATCATAACGCACAGGAATTTGTGGGTCATAAAGTGCAGTTTTGAATTCTTCTAAAATAGAAACCAACAAATCCATAGTTTTTCCTTCCGTACCATAACAATCAATTCTGATAGATTGCGGAGTAGTTTTGATTTGAAATGCGCCTTTATTACTAGGATTCTGCCAACTATTTTCATCTACTTTTGTCCAAGTTTGAAATAAGTTTGTAATTCTATTTAAAATGACTTGGATAGGTAAAACTTCCAATCCTTCTAATTCATTCCCATCAAGGATGGCCTCGTAAACTTCGTGGTTATTGAGATAAACATCATCCTCGTATTTCCAAAAAACTAATTCGTACATGATTTATATTTTAATATTCAAAAATGCCATATTCACTTTTTATGGTCAATTTTTTCGCTGCACTTTCCTCTACTCTACCTACAATTTGAGCATCAACATGAAAAGATTTGGCAATTGCAATAATATCATTTGCAATCGCTTC
>JGI25914J50564_10000514_pt1 | contig 12929 bp, 11 predicted proteins | sample LauGreSuBDMM15SN_2_FD_50564 | JGI IMG/M metagenome (IMG submission 50564) | reverse complement strand
CTTACACCGTCAGATTTAAACGCTACAATCGGTTGGACGGCAACCTCAACAAATGTAACAGGATTTTCCAACGGAAATGGGAATCAAATTCAGCAAACATTAACCAATGTTGGAAATAGTGCAGGGACAGTAATTTACAATGTAACTCCAGTAGTAAGTAGTTGTGCAGGAATGGCGCAATCAATCACCGTATTTGTAAATACGCAAGCGACGATTACGCCAACATTTAATACTATCCCATTTACTTATTGCTTGAATGCAACCCCTCCTATTTTACCCAATTCATCCACCAATAGTCCTCCAATTATCGGAACATGGAGTCCGCCAACAATAAACACTTCAACAACCGGAAATGCAACTTATACATTTATACCCCAAGCAAGTTCATGTAGTAATTTCACACCTTATTCAGTTACAATAACTGTCGTTAACAATTTCATTCCAAATTTCACTAGTCCAATAATTATTTGTTCTGGCGCAAATCCACCTGCTTTAAATAGTATCTCCCCAAACGGAATTAGTGGAACTTGGAGCCCGCCAATTATCAATAATCAAATTCCAGCAAGTTACTTGTTTACACCCAATCCAAACCAATGTGCGGTGGCACAGAATATTAATGTGGTAGTCAATTCGTCCACTACTACATTTACCACTTCAGGAGTGACTTCTGTTTGTTCTTCAGAAACAACAGCAATCACTTTAACTCCTTCTGATTTAAATGCAAACATTAGCTGGACAGCAACCTCAACTGATGTTACTGGTTTTTCAAACGGAACAGGAAATTCAATTCAACAAACCCTTTCGACGATAGGTAATACGGTTGGCACCGTTATTTATAATATAAAACCAACGTTAAATAATTGCGATGGGATAATTCAAACTGTAACGGTAACTGTCAACCCACAAAGCAATATAACGCCGACCTTTGGAATAATTCCAACCAATTTTTGTTTAAATGAAATACCACCAGTTTTACCAAATTCTTCTACTAATGCAACCCCAGCGATTGGTACGTGGAATCCGCCAATAATTGACACTTCAACAATCGGAACTGCAACTTACACGTTTATTCCTCAAGTAAATGGGTGTATAATTTACGCTCCTTATTCTCTTACGATTACTATTATAAGTGGTTTTAAGCCCGATTTTGATGATCCTATTTCATTTTGTATTGGCAAAACTCCACCGATTTTGAATACCACTTCTCCTGTTGGCATAACAGGAACATGGAATCCAGCGGTGATTGACAATCAAGTTGATGGAAGTTATTTGTTTACTCCCAATCCCAACCAATGTGCTAATCCGCAGACAATCAATGTTACGGTTTTAAAACCAACACTAACCAATATTGACTTGACGACAAGTTTATATTTTTCAGACAATCAAATCATCACTGTTTCCGCAACAGACGCTGGGAACTATTTGTATCAATTGAACAATGGTGGTTTTCAAACAGGCAATGTATTTTCGAATGTTACTTCTGGAACGCACAAAATCACTGTGATGGATGAAACAAATTGTTCTCCTTCCCTATCTGAGTCTATTCTTGTGGTCAATTACCCTACTTTTTTCACTCCCAATGGCGACGGAATAAACGATGTTTGGACGATAAAAGGACTGAATATATTGAAAAATATGGAAATTTCTATATTTGACCGGTACGGCAAATTGATAAAACAGATTGTCCCTTATGGTATTGGATGGGATGGCACTTTCGACGGAAATGCACTACCCGCAGCTGATTATTGGTTTGTGATTCAATTTGAAGAAAACAACACTGCAAAAACATTTCGGTCTCATTTTAGTTTGTCGAGGTAGCATTTAGTAAAGTACCTCATCTTAAACAAAGTCATTTACAATATAGTCACCGAACTTTAGAGCAGCAACTTTTTCATGCTAAAGGATTATGCGGTAGTGGGCTGTTAGCTCCAACGGAGTGGCTGTTGGGTCCAACGGGGTGGCTGTTAGCTCCAACGGTGTGGCTGTTGAATCCAACGTTACGGCTGTTGGGTCCAACGGTACCGCTGTTGGGTCCAACGGTACCGCTGTTGGGTCCAACGGTACGGCTATGGGCTTGACCAGAGTAGTATTAAATAAAAATTCCGCAATGTCGGGAGACAATTGCGGAGCATTTCAGTGGAACATTTTGCGGAGCTGGGGTTCAATTTTTTAAAGCTATTCCTCGGTCATCATTGCTAGCAGAGCCATAAATTCTGCATATTTCACTCCGCTATCTTTAATGTCGTCCAAATCTTTATCTGCAACTCTTAATAATTCGAGATTAGAATAGTTCAGTCCTTTTTCTTTTTTAAGTAGTATGCTTGTATTATGTGTAACATTTCCGATATTTTCTTCGGTTTCATTAAATGCTTTTGAAAGCCGATATAAGTGTTTTTGAATTTCAAGAACTCGATAATCGTCAAATTGGATTGTTTCAGGAGAATCGGAATCTAATGTAGCTAATTTTTGTGCGGTTGTTATAGTTTCATTATCTGCTATTTCTGTTACTTCTGTTTGTTCAATAGTTGGGTCAGAAACTTGTTCCGAATTTGTGACGTATTCGTAAGTTGGTTCTGGAGTTATATTACTTGGCTCTTTTTNGCCACAAGAATAAATACACACAAGTAATGCAAATAATAACGTTGTCTTCTTAATCATTTTATAAAATTTAATATTACGAAACATTCTTTTTTCCGAGTACGTTCTGATGAACTGAACGATAACTAGCTTATATACGCATAAAATTGCTACTTTTTATTCCAAATTGACATGTTATACGCATGTTTTTGTTCGTTATATTTCATCCAAATATATAAAAAAAACCTACTGCTACTTCAAAAACGCTTTTATCTCTGTAAAGCTTTTGTTTTAAAAAACAATTTCTCAGAAATTTTCTAACCTTCGTATTATACAGCTAGGCAACTTTAACTTATATTTGCATTTCAAAAAATTTACGATCATGTTTGATAATTTAAGCGAGAAATTAGACAAAGCTTTCCATATTCTAAAAGGACACGGAAAAATCACCGAAATAAATGTTGCAGAAACCTTAAAAGAAGTGCGTCGAGCATTACTTGATGCCGATGTGAATTTTAAAATTGCCAAAGATTTTACCACCAAAGTAAAAGACAAAGCCATTGGTCAAAATGTATTGACTACTTTGCAACCAGGGCAACTTTTGGTCAAATTAGTCAAAGATGAATTGACAGAATTGATGGGTGGCGATGTGGCTGGAATCAATCTTTCTGGCAATCCAACGGTTATTTTAATGTCTGGACTTCAAGGTTCTGGAAAAACCACTTTCTCCGGAAAATTAGCTAATTTTCTTAAAACTAAAAAGAATAAAAAACCAATGTTGGTGGCTTGTGACGTTTATCGTCCTGCGGCAATCAATCAATTGCACATTGTTGGAGACCAAATTGGTGTTGAAGTTTATTCTGAACTTGGCAATAACAATCCGGTTGAAATTGCACAAAACGCCATTAAATATGCCAAAGAAAAAGGCTACAATGTTGTAATTGTCGATACCGCTGGTCGTTTGGCAGTCGACAAAGAAATGATGGACGAGATTGAACGCGTTCACAAAGCCATTCAACCACAAGAAACGCTTTTTGTTGTAGATGCCATGACCGGACAAGATGCCGTAAATACAGCAAAAGCTTTCAACGACATTTTGAATTTTGATGGTGTAATCTTAACAAAATTAGACGGTGATACACGCGGCGGAGCAGCCATTTCAATAAAATCAGTAGTAAATAAACCTATTAAATTTGTTGGAACTGGCGAAAAAATGGAAGCCATCGACATTTTCTATCCAAATAGAATGGCCGAAAGAATCCTTGGAATGGGAGACGTTGTGTCGTTGGTAGAAAGAGCACAAGAGCAATTCAACGAAGAAGAAGCCAGAAAATTACAAAAGAAAATTGCCAAAAATGAATTTGGATTTGACGACTTTTTGACTCAAATTCAACAAGTTAAAAAAATGGGTAATATGAAGGATTTGGTCGGAATGATTCCGGGCGCATCCAAAGCAATGAAAGATGTCGAAATTGAAGATGACGCTTTCAAACATATTGAAGCCATCATTTATTCGATGACACCAATTGAAAGAAAAAAACCTTCGTTGATTGATGTAAAAAGAAAAAACAGAATTGCAAAAGGCTCTGGCACCAAAATCGAACAAGTGAATCAGTTGATGAAGCAATTTGACCAAATGAGCAAAATGATGAAGATGATGCAAGGTCCTGGCGGAAAAAACATGATGAAAATGATGGGCAATATGAAAGGCGGAATGCCAATGAGATAAGCCCCAACCATCCTCCCCGAAGGGGAAGAGAATAAAGCTTAAAATATTTGTAACCTTTTAACACCCTTAAATTCCTTCCCTTTGGAGAGGTAAGGAGGGATAATTATTATGATTTTACTAGACGGAAAAAAAACGGCAGAAGACATCAAAATCGAAATCACAAAAGAGGTAGATTTGATGAAGAAAAACAACGAAAAAGTACCTCATCTTGCAGCAATTATTGTAGGAAATGATGGTGCGAGTTTAACTTATGTTGGAAGTAAAGTCAAAGCTTGCGAAAGGGTGGGTTTTGAATCTACATTGGTAAAAATGCCAAGTACAACTTCTGAAAATGAGTTATTAAAAAAAATAAAGCAACTCAACCAAGACGATAACATAGATGGATTTATCGTGCAACTTCCGCTTCCCGAGCAAATTGATACTCAAAAAGTGTTGATGGCAATTGATCCAAGCAAAGACGTTGATGGTTTTCATCCCGAAAATTTTGGTAAAATGGCTTTGGACATGACTACTTTTATTCCAGCTACACCTTTTGGCATTCTTGAATTGTTAGAACGCTATAACGTAGAAACGAAAGGGAAACACACGGTTGTAATTGGTCGCAGTCACATCGTTGGTCGTCCGATGAGTATTTTGATGGGACGCAAAGGATTTCCTGGTAACTCGACCGTTACACTAACGCACAGTTATACCAAAAATATTGCTCAAATTACTATCCAAGCAGATATAATCATTACGGCTTTAGGAGTTCCGAATTATCTAAAAGCAGAGATGGTAAAAGATGGTGCTGTCATTATCGACGTCGGAATTACACGTGTAAACGATGAAAATAATCCTAAAGGTTATGTAATTACTGGTGATGTAGATTTCGAAAATGTTTCTAAAAAAGCATCGCACATTACTCCAGTTCCTGGCGGAGTTGGACCGATGACGATTGCGATGCTTCTAAAAAACACCTTATTAGCAAGAGAGCAGCGAAAAGTTTTAACTCAATAATTACCACTTAATAATTGCGCTTCCCCAAGTAAATCCACTTCCGAAAGCAGCTAAAACAACAGTATCGCCAGATTTTATTTTACCTTGTTCCCAAGCTTCTGTCAGCGCAATTGGAATAGATGCGGCTGTTGTATTACCGTATTTTTGGATATTATTAAAAACTTGGTCGTCTGTCAACTTAAATTTTTGTTGAATAAATTGAGAAATTCTCAAATTCGCTTGATGCGGAATCAGCATGTCAATGTCCGCAACAGTCAAATTGTTTGCCAATAATCCTTCGTTAATTACCTCTGCAAAACGAACCACAGCATTTTTAAAAACAAATTGTCCATTCATATAAGGCAAATAGCTTTCGTCATTTTCAGGATCTTTATCGGCTAAAATATCGGTTATCCATCTACCCCCCATTCCTGGTGCTTTCACAATAAGTTCTTCTGCAAATTGCCCTTCAGAATGCAAATGTGTGGATAAAATTCCTTTCGCATTGTCCTCTTCTCGCGATAAAACTGCTGCGCCTGCTCCATCGCCAAATATTACAGAAACGCCTCTTCCACGATTGGTCATATCTAAACCAACAGAATGAACTTCTGAACCAATAACCAGAACATTTTTATACATTCCTGTTTTGATGTATTGATCGGCAATTGAAATGGCATACACAAATCCAGAACATTGGTTGCGTATATCCAATGCGCCAACTGTCTTTAAGCCCAATTCTTTTTGAACCAAAACGCCTGGCCCAGGAAAATAAAAATCCGGACTCAAAGTGGCGAAAATCACAAAATCAACTTCATCATTAGCAATTCCTGCTCTTTCGATGGCAATTTTTGCTGCCTTTACACCCATTGACGTGGTCGTATCTTCTCCACGAATGATGTGTCTTCGCTCTTTGATACCTGTCCTTTCTTGAATCCATTCGTCGCTGGTATCAATAATTTTAGATAAATCGTCATTGGTAACAATATTATTTGGAACGTAATATCCTAGACCTGAAATTTTAGAATTGTACATGGTTATTGCTGTTTTATTTATAAATAAATCAAATTTTATAAAAATGATAAAAATAGAGGGGAAAATCTATAATTATCCAAAATTAAGGATTTTCTTGCTTCGAAAAAACTTATTGCTCAAATTCTTAAATTTAAAACTTCTTCATCAGCTTGCAAAAAAACCATTTCGTTGTCTTGAATTGGAAATTGATTTTCAAAAAAAATAGCTTTTCCTTCAAAAACAGCTTTAATTAAATAAGTATTACCTTTAAAATAAGATTGTTTTACTTTGACTTCAAAATTAGAATTCTCAGCTAAAAACAACTCATTGGCATAAAGTAAAATTGTTTTGTCCTCTTCAAAATCTGATTTTAAAACACTTACTTTCAATTCATTTACTTCACCAAATAACGATGCAACATATTTATTTTTTGGTTGTAAATAAACTTTTTTAGATTCATCTAGTTGAACAATTGCCCCATTTTTCATAACTATCGTTTCGTCGGAAAACGACAAAGCATCAATACTATCGTGGGTTGCAATAATGCAAGTGATGTTCTTATGTTTTAAATAAGCGAATAAATTTCTTCTTAAAGCTCCTTTTCTAAAACTATCAATATTGCTAAACGGTTCATCGAGCAGCAAAACTTCTGGCTCAAGCGCCAAAACCCTTGCCAAAGCAACTCTTTGCTGTTGTCCACCACTTAAATATTTTGCTTTGGTTTTAGCAAAATCGTTCATCTCGACCATGTCTAATAATTCCGAAACACGCGCTGCTTTTTGTGTCGGATTTGTATTAGAAAGAAATTTACCAACATTTTCTTCAACAGTTATATAAGGCATTAAATCAAAATCTTGCGCCAAGTATTTCATTGCTTGATGACCCGGAATCAAATGAAATTTAGGCCCTAAAACCGGATTGTCATTCCAAGAAATATTTCCATTGTCTAAATCATACAAACCATAAATCAATTTTAAGAGCGTTGATTTTCCGCAGCCACTTTCGCCAATTACGGATAAGTTTTGTCCTTTTTGAAGTTTGAAATTAAGTGGATTGATAACCGTTTTTGTGTCGTAAGCAAAAGAAATATTTTCGACTTGAAGCATTGTAGTATTTTGAAATTATATTGACCGCAAAGTTAGTTTGTTTAAACCAAATCGACCACCCAAAATTGAAATTTCCAAATTAATTAATCCAAACTTGCCTTTAACATTCTATCATTCCCGTAGATGTCTTTGCGAAGTTCAATATTTTTAAATCCAAAATCTTTCAACAAAGCAATAGTTTCAATGGCTAAATACTGATTAATTTCAAAATAGAGTTTTCCATTTGGATTTAAACTCTTTTTGGCCAATTCAGCAATTTTTCTATAAAAAATTAGTGCATCATCATCTTCAACAAAAAGCGCCAAATGCGGTTCATTTTCTATAACATTTTTCTTTATTTCAACCTTTTCTAAATTCCTAACATAAGGCGGATTTGAAACAATGCAATCGAATTTTTGATTTAAGTCATCTGTGTTCAAAATATCGCAATTCATAAAAAAAACTTCAACATCATTTTTTTTAGCATTTTTTTTAGACATTTCAATGGCTTTATTTGAAATGTCTATTGCAAAAACTTGCGTGTTTTTAAGATTTTTCGCTAATGTAATTGCAATACAACCACTTCCCGTTCCTATATCAAGGATTTGAATATTTTGCAGTTCTTTGGCATCCTCTAAAATCCAATTCACCAATTCTTCCGTTTCTGGTCGAGGAATCAAAACACTTTCATTAACCAAAAATTCTAATCCAAAAAACGAAGTTGATCCTAAAATATATTGAATAGGAATTTCGTTTTTTAATTGTTCTAAGATAGCATTCCAATTTTCTATTTCACTTTCAGAAAAAGTCAAATCTAAATTTAAAGCTAAATCTATCCTTTTTAGTTGTCTGGTATTTTCTAAAATCAAATAAAAAAAGCTCTCTGCTTCCATTTCATCATAGATTGATGATAAATTGGCTAAAAAAAAAGTTCTGTAAGCTCTAATTTTCATGATTTTCTATAATTTTTTGAGCATCCAAACCGGACAACTTGTGTGACCTGTATTACCCAAAGGCGAGCAAATGTAATCAAAACCTACTTTCCTGTAGAGTTTTTGAGCATCTTCCATATAAGGCATCGTTTCTAAATAGCAACTTTCAAATCCAAATTCGATTGCTTTTTGCAGACAATTTTGCATCAATTTTGCACCTAATCCTAAATATCTTGCTTCACTTAAAACATACATTTTTTGTAATTCGCAGGTATTTGTATCTTCATTTTCAAGTTGCTTCACTCCTGCACCACCCAAGATTTTGCCCTCATTTTCAATTACAAAATAAGCAGATTTTACTTCAGAATAATTTTCAAACATAAAATCCAATTGAGGATCAGCATAAGCTGTACCCACTTTTGGCACATTCAATTCTATCAACACTTTTCGTATTACAGCAGCAATTTGCTGATTGTCTTGTATTTGAATTTCTCTAATCTTCATTTTTTTTAACTTTAAAACACTTCAAATTTTAGACTAAAAATAGTTATTTTTGTGGTGTGAAGATAAATGAAAAATACATAAAACGTTGTTTGTTAATTGCAAAAAATGGATTAAACGCTTCAATGCCAAATCCGTCGGTTGGAGCTGTTATAGTTTTTGATAATCAAATCATTGGAGAAGGATTTACTTCTGCTTATGGAGGAAATCATGCGGAAGTAAACGCAATTAACAATGTAAAAGACAAATCTTTGCTGAAAAAAGCGACGATTTATGTTAGCTTAGAACCTTGTAGTCATTTCGGAAAAACACCTCCTTGTTGTGATTTGATTATAAAACATCAAATTCCGNANGTTGTTATTGGCACTTTGGATCCTAATGAAAAAGTGGCTGGAAATGGCATTAAAAAGTTGATTGAAGCCGGAAAAAACGTCACTGTTGGCGTTTTAGAAACCGCATGTTTCGAGTCCAATAAAAGGTTTTTTACTTTTCATCAAAAAAAACGTCCTTACATAATTCTTAAATGGGCCGAAAGTGAAGATGGGTTTATTGCTCCTGATTGCAAGGAAAAAAATGAACCTTTTTGGATTACCAATTCATTTTCTCAACAATTGTCTCACAAATGGCGAAGTGAAGAGCAAGCAATTTTAGTAGGGACAAAAACGGTAATTGATGACAATCCGAGTTTAACAACACGAAATTGGTATGGAAAAAATCCAATTCGAATAGTAATTGATAAAAACAATCGAATTCCAAAAGAAAGTAATACCTTTGATAATCAAGCAAAAACTATTGTTCTAAATTCAGAAATCATTAATTTCGAAAAAAATATAGCGGAACAAATTGCACAATTCTTATACCGACAAGAAATTCAATCCGTGATAATTGAAGGAGGAACGCAAACACTACAAACTTTCATTGACAAAAATATTTGGGATGAAGCTAGGGTTTTTAAAAGTCAGGTCTTTATAAAAAAAGGGACAAAAGCGCCAATTTTTGAAGGAAATTTGGAAAGCAAAATGAATATTCTCAATGATCAATTACTAATATATAGCCATCATGATAAACACAATTATTTTTGATTTTGGTGATATTTTCATCAATCTAAACAAAGAAGAATCGCACGAAGCATTCAAAAAATTGGGTTTGCACGGCCTTAATGAAAAGCTATTGGCATTGAATGATGAATTCGAAAAAGGAAAAATTTCAGAATCAAATTTCTTAAATGGGTTTTCAGAATTTATTCCAAACGCTAGTATTGCAGAAATTAAAGCCGCGTGGAATAGCATTATAGGTGATTTTCCTCTGAATCGCCTGGAATTTTTACAATTGCTAAAAAACAAATACCGTTTGTTTTTGCTGACCAATACCGATATGATTCACATTGAAAATTTTGAAGAAAAAGTAGGAACTTCTTTTTTTAGTGCTTTTTATCAGTGTTTTGAAAAAGTATATTACTCTTATGAAATGGGAATGCGCAAACCAGATGAAGCTATTTTTAGGTACATCATCAAAAAACACGATTTGAATCCTAGTCGTACTTTATTTGTTGATGATAAAAAAGAAAATACCGATGCAGCTGCTTCAGTTGGTCTTGAAGTTTGGAATTTACAAGTTGGCGAAGAAGATGTTGTTGAACTTTTTGACAAAATAAAACTTTAGAAATGTCAAAAAAGAATTTCAATTTCAAAAAACAATTTCAAAAATTTANANTTTAANTCAGAACTTTTTTGGACTTCAAAGATACTTACAAAACCATTGCGTTTGCTTCCGAACCTATTTTATATAAAGAAAAGAACAGTAAATTCTTCGCTTATGCTTTTCCGATTCTTTCAGAAAATGNAATAAAACCCTTGATTGAACCGCTCAGGAAAAAACATTTTGGTGCTGGCCATTTTTGTTACGCTTTTCAAATTGGTACAGAAAAAATAATTTATCGCAGTAATGATGACGGCGAACCTAACAATACAGCAGGAATGCCAATTTATGGCCAAATTCAATCTTTTGGCTTAACAAATGTGTTGATTGTTGTCGTTCGGTTTTTTGGCGGGACGAAATTGGGTGTTGGTGGATTGATTGCTTCCTACAAAAATGCCGCACAAATGGTTTTGGAATCAAGTTCAATTATAGAAAAAACAATCGATGTTCATTTTTTAATTTCATTTGATTATAAAAATATGAATAACGTGATGCGCCTTATTAAAGAAAAAAACTTGACAATTGTTGCCCAAAAAATGGAAAATAATTGCGAAATCGAAGTCATTTCACGTAAAAAAAATGCCCACGCAATATTCGAAATATTCAACGCATTGTTTGAAATTACTATAAAAATTATTGAATAAATAGCGAACTTAAAATTTGTTAATAAATCATCAGTATTTTCTCCAAAACGTAATTTGGGGGAGCAACGGGTCGACCCGTTTTCATGTCCACAAAAACCAAAATTGAATTGCCAATTGTTAATAACTCATTGCTTTCATTGTAGATTTCGTAATCAAATTCTATCTTAACTGAAGTCTGTTTTTTAAAAATAGTTTTAACCGTAAGCAAATCATCGTAACGCGCTGGTTTTTTATAATTCATGCTCAATGAAACAACCGGAAGCATGATTCCATTTTCTTCCATCCATTTGTAAGAAATCCCAATGTTTCTCAGCCATTCAACACGTCCCATCTCGAAATATTGGGCGTAATTTCCATGGTAGACCACGCCCATTTGGTCGGTTTCTGCATACCTTACCCTTACTTTAAATTCATGTGTTTTCATGTTGTTTTTATATTAAATTACCTACTTAGAGCATTTTTAAAAATTACTTACGACTTTATTTTCATAAAACCAATACCAATTTATTTTTTTTTAAAGAAATTTGTTCACATATTTGTCTCCCCTAATTACACAAGAAGATTATCTTAATATTTTAGTAAGATAACATTTAAACAAACAGAATAATTTAATTGAACTTATGAACAAAACTGCTCAATCAGTATGGGAAAACTGTCTTCTTTTTATAAAAGACAATATCCATGACCAAGCTTACAAAACTTGGTTCGAACCGATTAAGTCAGTAGAGCTAACCGATAATGCTCTATACATTCAAGTGCCGAGTAAATTTTTTTACGAGTGGCTTGAAGAGCATTATGTTAAATTATTAAAACTGGCTCTAACAAAAGAACTCGGAAAAAATGCAAAGTTACTCTATAAAATTAAAATGGAGAATACTTATGGCAACAAACAACCATTTACAGAACAATTACCAAGTGCTCATCGTGCTCCGATGAAAACCCAAGAAGTTGATGCACCCTTCAAAAATCTTAATCCTGAATTAAAGAATCCGTTTGTAATTCCTGGCATTAGAAATTTAAAAATAGAATCACAGCTCAATGCAAATTATAGTTTTGATAATTTTCTAGAAGGAGACTCTAACCGATTGGCCCGATCAGCAGGAATGGCAGTTGCCAATAAACCAGGTGGAACATCATTTAATCCGTTATTAATTTTCGGTGGTGTTGGACTCGGTAAAACCCACTTAGCGCATGCAATAGGAGTAGAAATTAAAGATAAATATCCAGAAAAAACAGTTTTATACATTTCAGCTGAGATTTTCACGCAACAATATATTGATTCTGTCCAAAGAAATACACGCAACGATTTTATACATTTTTATCAATTGATTGATGTTTTAATAATTGATGATGTTCAATTCTTATCAGGAAAAACAGGAACTCAAGATGTGTTTTTTCATATTTTCAATTATTTACACCAAAATGGCAAACAGGTAATTTTGACTTCGGACAAAGCGCCAGTTGACATGCAAGATATTGAACAACGATTGTTGTCACGTTTCAAATGGGGACTTTCGGCAGAATTGCACCAACCCGATTATGAAACGAGAATTTCAATCTTAAAAAATATTTTATACCGCGACGGCGTTGAAATTCCAGATGAAATAATAGAATATGTAGCGAGAAACATAAAATCGAATGTTCGTGAACTTGAAGGCGCCATTATCTCATTAATTGCACAGTCCTCTTTTAACAAAAAAGAAGTTACGCTAGAGCTTGCAAAACAAGTTGTAGAGAAATTTGTTAAGAATGTAAAAAGAGAAATTTCTATCGATTA
>JGI25914J50564_10000513_pt1 | contig 12951 bp, 15 predicted proteins | sample LauGreSuBDMM15SN_2_FD_50564 | JGI IMG/M metagenome (IMG submission 50564) | reverse complement strand
GCGGTCGATGCCCAAGGAAAAACCCATCAAGGCACCCTCGAGGCAAACAACGCATCGGATGCCGCGGCCGCCGTAAAGAAGAAGGGTCAGTTTCCGACCAATATTTCGGAGACGACTGCGGAAGCTTCGGGCAAGGGAAAGAAAAAGGGATTTTCGTTTAACCTATCGCTGGGTGGGGGTGGGGGAACGGGCAAGGTTCCGGCAAAAGTCCTGACAATCTTTACACGGCAATTATCTACCCTGATTAGCGCGGGCCTTCCCCTCTTGCGAAGTTTGCGGACCCTGGGAAAGCAGGAAAAAAATCCCAATTTAAAAAAGATTATGGCCGGGCTGGCGGAATCGGTCGAGGGTGGGACAACCTTTTCGGAGGCGCTCTCCCAACATCCGAAAGCCTTCAACAAGTTGTATGTCAACATGGTCAAGGCGGGCGAGTTGGGTGGAGTTTTGGAAGTCGTGCTAACTCGGTTGGCAGAGTTTGCAGAAAAGAGTCAAAGAATTAAGGGCAAGGTAACCTCGGCGATGGTTTATCCGCTGGTCGTTTTAACCATTGCGGTCGGCATTGTGACATTTTTGATGCTCTTCATCGTGCCCAAATTCGAAGCGATCTTTAAAGACATGCTGGGAGGACGTCCCCTGCCCTTCATCACCCAAGCGGTGATGGATTTAAGCCGCTTCATTCAGGGGAACTTTATTTTGATCGCTGTCGCCATTACGGTTTTTGTTTTTGCGTTGCGCTTCGCCATGCGTCTTCCTGGGGTGGCGGCTACTTTAGATACCTACACCTTAAAGATTCCGCTCTTTGGAGACATGCTGACCAAGACATCGGTGGCCCGCTTTAGTCGGACATTAGGAACCTTAGTTTCCTCGGGGTGCCGATTTTGCAGGCCTTACAGATTACAAGGGATACCGCCGGAAACCTGCGGGTAAGTAAGTCGGTCGAAAGCATTCACGACAACGTCAAGGAGGGGGAATCGATGGTCAGCCCGATGGAGGCGAGTGGTATTTTTCCTCCGATGGTGGTTTCGATGGTCCAGGTCGGCGAAGAAACGGGGCAACTTCCCGACATGTTAACCAAGGTGGCAGACGTTTTTGAAGAGGAGGTGGACAACTCGGTCGCCGGACTTACCTCGATGCTCGAGCCAGTGATGATTGTTATGTTGGCACTGGTGGTCGGAACAATTGTCGTCGCCCTTTTCTTGCCCTTGATCACGATTATTCAAGACCTTACCGGCGGCGCCTAGTCCGATGGTAGAGGTGGCGGTGTGTCGATTCGGGGAGGATTTAGCTTGGACTCGAAATTTACCCCGCGGGGTGCGGTTGACGGTCTACGAAAAAAGCCCACCCGATCAGACGCCGTGGCCTGGATCGATCCCGCTGGAAAATCATAGCCGGGACGATTTTGCCTGGCTTCACCACTTGGTAGAGAGATACGACGATCTGGCAGAGTTGACCGTATTTGCGCAAGGGCGCCCCTTCGATCACGCCCCAGATCTTCACCGCGTGATTCGTTCCTACGTCAAAGAGGAGATTCAACCCGATTTTGCCTGGCTGGGTTTTTTGTGGGAGACGGACGATGCCCGCGGTCGACCCTCCTTTGTCACTTGGTCCAAGAATCCAGAACGGCGTGAGCTAAACTTAGAGGGTTTTTTCCAGGCGATGTGGGGAGAGAGCGCTCCGGAAAAAGTTCGCTACGTAGGCGGGAGTCAGTTCGCCCTTTCAAGAACCGCGGCCCATCGCCGATCGCGAGATTTTTATCGGCGGGCGCGGGACTTATCCCAAACGTTTCCGGACGCAGCACACGCTTTTGAGCGGACCTGGGATCGGATTTTCTTGGCTCCCCCTCTGGACCCAACTTTATTTGGCCCCACTGGAATGAGACTGCTGAAACCGGTTCGGCCCAAGCCGGCTGGGGCAACTTCGCGTCAGGGTTGATCCGGCTCAGTCGGCGGGGCTTTAGCCCCGATACGGGCTTGAAGGGTGGAGAGTCGCTCGCGAAGGGAGGAGGGTTGTTGGACAACGCCGCCTTGGATCGAGACATCTCCATCGGTGTGCTTGGTCAGAACAGGTTTATCGACTCCCGCTTGGCGCGTCTCCTCCCGTAAAATTTGCCCATCAGGGTTGACGACGGTGAGGCGGTACTTACCTGCGGCCACAGCATAAAGAAGGTGGAGGTTGTTTTGCGGATCGAACTCCGCCACAGGTTTTCCCAAGGGCAGAAAGGCACCCAGACGGCGGGAAGGATACACCTGATTTTTTTTGGGGACTTCAACTCGCAGGTAGAGGCCGACATTGGGGTCCTCATAAAATTTGAGAAGAGAATAGATTCGCCGCTCCTCCCCATCTCCTCGAGGGACAGTCCAGATGACCTCTCCTCGACCGATGAGAAAATCCAGAGAATCGGTCATTAAAGTTTCCCCAGAGGGGAGCCGAACGGAGGCGCGGGCCCGATATCCACCCGTGTCCCGAATCAGGTAGTGAGGGGCAAGGTCGACCGAGATGGAGGTCGATTGGCCTGAGCGCAAGGTTTTCTCGGGCGGAAAAAGCATTTTTTCCGGGGCGATCAGCTGTCCGTCACGCGACTGCACCACCATCTCCAACCATGGCTTTCCTTGGGTCTCAGCCAAACGCAGCTCCCCTGCCCCGAGATTCTTGATTTTGATCGTGAAGGGAATTGGGGAAAACTGAAGGTAAGAGGCTTTGGGAGTTTCGATCCTAAGATCGATCTGGGCGAAGCTGGCCTGATGCCCGCCAAAAACTAGGAAAAAAGCGAATCCCCAAACCCTTGCCAAACTTGCTCTCTGCATGAGGTGACAATATGGGCTTGCTGCCCAGCCCTCGGCAAGATGGAAGGAGAGAGGAGACTAGGCGGACAAAGAGGCGAGTTGCGACTCTACTGGCTTTGCTTCGGGTGCAGGCGCAGAAGTTGCCTCGGGCACCACTTGCGCTACCACTTGATTTTCAGATCGAAGGGCCGCACGGAGAGCTTTTTTCCAAGTCCCGTAGAAGTGCTTTTTGCATGCCGCAGCAAAGAGGGAAGGATTGGCGCGTTTGACTTCAGGGGTGATTAATTTTACACCCTGCTTTTTCAACTCAAGGATTCCCTCTACCAAATTTTCCCGTGTCCACCGTTTCCGACGACGAACATCGGCATAATTGATTCCCGCTTTTTCTAAGGCACTGCCCCAGTTGCCAAAACGGCGACGGGCTGTCGCGATCAGCTTATTGGAGGACTCATCCATCGACTTGGAGCTGAGATCGGCACCTTCGGTCTGCAGGCGGCGAATTTCATCCAGAATGCCATCTTCATCCCAGCTGCGGTAACGATAGATTTCTTCGGAGGCGAGACCAGCGGCCTCCAGCGCCGTGCGCCAGTTGCCAAAATATTTGGGCCGAATGGCCGCGTAGACCATGGCGTTGTGTTGGCTGAGGGCCATGGAGCGGAAAGAAAGATCGAAGCCCTTGGAAGCGAGATCACGAATCTCCTCCACAATTACCTCTTTGGACCATTTGCGGTACTTGCGGACATCCACATAAGAGATCCCAGCCTGATCCAGCGCCGCCTGCCAACTACCAAAGTAGCGAATCGAAGCGGCCAACAGCTCTTGGAAATTAAGGCGAACATGGTTCGCGTAAAGGGCCTCCCCTTTATCTCTCCACTGATGGATTTCGGCTATGACACGTTCGGTTGACCAACGAAGATTTTTGCGGGATCTAGTTTTCATGGGGGTATCATTAGTGGGTAATGCTATTTTGTCAAGTTACAGAAAGTTTGCGTATCTATAAGTTGTTCATGCGTAACACTATTTATTTATTCTCCTGCAAATAATCGGGCCGAAAGGGAGTCTGGAAGGCCTGCTTTAACAATTTTAGAGGCCGCTTTTTCCACCTCGTATCCTACTCTTCGCAAATCGACCGTCTGCTCCTTCGAGTCGTAGATGGCATAGCTGGCACGCCAATCCCCATCCCGGGGTTGCCCCACCGACCCCACATTAAAGAGGAATTTGCGGGCGATTTTCAGCCTTTCCGGATGGACATCCACCCCACGAAAGACAACGGGCCGAACATCCTTCTCCTTTAAAAAAGCCGCGGGGCGATGGGTATGACCAATAAAACAAAGGTGGGTTTTCTGATAAAAAAAACTGGTTTGGGCCTCCAGTTGGGTGGAAATGTAGGCCCAATTTTCTGGGCCATCCAACGTCGCATGCACCAAGGTAAAGCTCTCCTCCATATGCGTCAGGGGCAGACGGCGAAGATAGTTTAACTGAGCAGGGGTGAGGCGATTCCGAGAAAAAGAGAGCGCTTTTGGGCGTCGATCGAGAAGGCATCCGGATTTTTTTTGTGGGTCACCAGCTCATCATGATTACCCCGAACGACAGGACATCCCAAAGCCCGCACCACTTCAAGACATTCAGCCGGATTTGCATTGTAGCCCACTAAATCACCAATGCAGACAGGATGGGTCACCTGCTGATCCTCCATGTCAGCTAAAACAGCTTCCAGGGCCTCTAGATTGCCATGCACATCACCAAAAATTCCGTACTTCACTTTTTTTTAGACCCACTNCCACTCGNCAGCTCTTTTTCTAATCGCGAGATTTCACGATCCACTACCTCTGGTCTTCTCTCCGCCGCCGGCGGATTTCCCATGGCTGCCCTCAACTCCCGAAAATAGGCTAATGCCCCTCTCTTATCCCCAGCTTTGTCTAGGGCGTATCCTACAAAACGCTCGAGGTAAGGGGGCGCATCCCCTTTCGCAATCGCTTGCCGATAGTAATCGGCCGACGCCTGATAATCTCCCAACCGCTGCCAGTATAAATCCCCCAGCCGCTGAAAAAGNAGTGCCCTCTCCGGAACCGCTTTAGTCCCTCTTTCCAANAGNTCTCGACCCGCCTCGACCCACCGTCGGGCTTCCATTCGTCGCTTGGTTTCACTCGCCTCACCGCTAAATCGCTCTGCCGCCACGGCCGCGTTCCATGCCAAATGCCACGATGCCGTATCCCAAAAAACCGCCACACGNGGTTGAAGCACCGTGGCCAACTCTAACGAAGTCCTCACTCGAACCCACTGCTGCTCCTCCCATGCTCCGTGCGCTTGCAACATCAGGGCATTCGCTGCCAATCCGCGAAATCCCCCCAGCGCGGCCAAGGCCAACCCCTGCCCCACCTTTTCCCGGATGGCCACCGCCGTCGGCCCTTGAAATCCATAGGTCGCTTTCCGTTGGGCTTGTGTCATCGCCTGCTCCCAAAACGTTTTCGCCCCGCCCCAAGATAAAAACAAAAAAAAGGCCAACCCCGCCGCCATCCACGATTTCAAATATCCCGCCCTTCAAACAGTACGGAGGCCGCCGTCAGCAGCACGGCAATATAAACCGCCGAATAGCCCGTCACCTCCAAAGTCGATCGCCACGAGACCGCGTTCCCCGCAATGATTTCATCGATCAAATTATAAAGGTTGAAATCAGGCACCAGGAAAGCCACCACCGCTAAAAAGGCCTTCGCCACCCAACTCGCTACCTCTCCCGACTCCAACCACTGCTCCCGCGCTACCGACTCCAGATGCCCAATGAGATAGACCATCAGCGTCATCGCCATGACAAAAGTAGTGGAGGTCGCGATCGTGCTGAAGAAAACCGCCACCGCCGCCACCACCGCTAACTTCATTTCCAACAAGAGCACCGCTTGCAATAAACGGGGATCTCTCGCCTCCTTCTGAATCGCCGCCGCCACCGCTGGATCCGATCCCTCCCGTGCGATCAGTTGAGCCTCCTTCCATCCCAAGACACCACCCACCGCGATCGCCATAATTGCCACCATCACCGCGAGAAGCGTGGCCAAGCCCAGATACTTACCCGCGATAAACTCCCACCGACGCAACGGACGGCACAAGGCGGTCAAAATCGTTCTCCTTTCAATCTCCCCTGGAATCAACTGACTCGCTCCCAACAAACCGACCAAAAGGCCGGTCAAACTGATCGACGCATACCCCAAATCCTTCAAAAACTTGAACTGCTCTTGAAAGGAAAACTCGGTGAAGTAGTTCGCCCCGTAAATCAGCACGAGGGCAAAAACCAGCAGCACCGCAAAGACCTTCTGGCGAACCGCCTCCAAAAAGGTATTCCCCGCAACCGCAGTAATCCGCCGCAGAGAGCCCATCATTTTCGCTTCTCCTCAGGCAGACTTCGCAAAAAATAGTCCTCCAACCGTTCTCGAGGCGCTCCCTCCCGCACCACCTGCACCCCACGCTTTTCCAGCCAACCCCTCAACTCCTTTCGGTCCTCCTCCTTTAACCCTTGCACATTCACCTCCCACTCCTTCTTCCGAGTTAGCAAATCCTCTAATCGCCCCTCCCTCAACTTTTGTCCCCGGTGCAGAATGATTACCCGATCCGCCACATCCTCCACCTGCTCTAAAAGATGGCTCGAAAAAATCACCGTCTTTCCGCGGCCCCGTAACTCTAAAATTAAATCCCGAATCTCCCTTGAGCCGGCCGGATCCACCCCCGCCGTCGGCTCATCCAACATCAAAATCTCTGGGTCCCCCACCATCGCCCCTGCCAAACCCGCCCGTTGTAACATTCCCTTGGAATACGTTCGCAGTGGTCTTTTTCCAGCCTCCCCACCTAACCGCACCAGCTCCATCAACTCCTGAATTCGCTTTTCCAAAACCGCACCCCCCATACCACTCAACCTTCCATAATACCGCACCAGCTCCGTTCCACTCAAAAAATTTGGAAAATAAGGATTTTCCGGAAGAAATCCTATCTGTCGCCTTGCGGCAATCGTACCTGCCCGAAATCCACACACCTCCGCCTTTCCCGATGTCGGCCTCAACAAACCTAAAATCATCTTCATCGCCGTACTTTTTCCACTCCCGTTCGGTCCAAGCAGACCAAACACCTCCCCACGCTTCACCTCCATATCCAACCCCTCCAAAGCCAAGACGCGTCCCCGAAACCATCCCATGGGAAACTCTTTCCGCAACCGCTCTGTCCGTACTGCCGCACTCACTGGATTTGAAACCCCTTCACTCCTGGCACTGCCTCGACCTCCCGCCCACTCGCCTCCCGAATGAATCCAGCCAGATGACTCTCCCCAATCTCTTTCTCCATCGCTTCAACTTCCCCCCGATCCCCTTGCAGAAAAACCTCGACCGTCCCATCGGGTTGATTCATCGCGTGACCCGACACGGTATAGCCCTCCGCGATCTGCCTCACGCTGTAGCGAAAACCCACCCCTTGTACCTTCCCACGATAGGAAATCCGTTTGGCCAGCATTCCATGATTTTGCCTGCTTCTTTCCCAATCTTCAACCCCCCCCCGGTCCTTCCCTACCTGAAAAATCCCTTCGCCCCGTCGCTTTTTTTAGCGAAGCTCTCCGTGAATGGCTGCCCCCACCCTCGCCCTCTCCACCTGCTGGCACGCCGACCGCACCACCGACGGTGCCGCCCTCCTTCGCCAAGCCGCCTCCCTCGGCTTCTCTCGAGTCGAACTCAGCCACAACACTCGCTTTAACCTCTGGCCCGGAATCCTCGCTGAACATCGAAACCCTGAAGCACCCAAGATCGATGTCCTGCACAACTTCTGCCCCGTCCCCATCGAGCTTCTTCGCCCACACCCCAACGCCTACGAATTTTCTGACCCCAACCCCGCAAAACGTCGCCTCGCGGAACGCCACTCCCTCGCCACCCTTGAGGCCGCCGCCTCCGTCGGAGCCCGCTTCGTCGTACTTCACCTCGGCTCTGCCGGGCCGCGGGGTCTGGCCGATTCCTTGGAAACCCTCGCCCTCGCAGGCCAAATCGGATCCCGCACTTATGTTCGTGAAAAGATCGCTGCCATTGAGGCATGGGAAAAAGCCTTTCATGAAAGCTGGCCCCGCGTGGAAGAAATTCTTCTTCGTCTTGGCGAGCGTGCCCAATCCCTTGGAATTCGGCTCGGCTTGGAATGCCGTGAAAATCCCCGTGAAATTCCGCCAGACGACTTTTGGGATAAACTCCTCACGCGCCTTCCTGCTCCCACCTTCGGCTATTGGCACGACTTTGGTCACGCCGCCGGAAAACATTGGCTCGGACTCATCGACCACGCCCAACACCTTCGCCGACTCGCCCCTCGGCTCATCGGAGTTCACTTGCACGACTACTCTCCCGAAAAGGGGGATCACCTTCCCCTCGGCCAAGGATCCATTCCTTTTTCCCAACTCCTCCCCCTCATTCCCCCAAACACTCACTTCTCACTCGAGCTATCTCCGGATGTGTCCGCGGAGGAAGTTCGTGCCAGCCTCCTATGGTGGAACCAAAACCAACCCGCACCCTCCTAAGTCGCNTCGCGCCTTGGATTCGCTTCCTCATCACGGGAGGGGTCATCGCTTTTCTCGCGGGTAAAGTAAACTGGCCCAGCCTCGCCCACCGCTTTGCCTCTGCCCACCCCCTTTGGCTGACNGCCGCTCTCATTGTTACCCTCGGCTCCATTCTTCTCTGTGGAACCCGCTTCTACTTTGTTCTCCGTTTGCAGAANATTTCTCTCCCCTACCTCCGCACGATTCATCTGACTTTCGTCGGCTTCTTTTTTAATCTTTTTCTGATCGGCTCTACCGGNGGAGACGCCATTCGCCTTTTTTATCTGATCCGCTGGTTTCCCCATCAGAAGGCGCGGGCCACCCTCTCCATTCTCCTCGATCGGGTTTTCGGCGTGGCCGCCCTCTTTGGCCTCGCCCTTCTTTTTCTTCCGGGCGCCACCGACAGACTCCGCGCCGACCCTACCTTCGCCCCCCTCGCCTCCGCTCTTCCTTGGCTCGGCCCCCTCGGCGCTCTTCTCCTTTTTCTCGGTTTCATGATTCCGGGATTTCTTCCCAACCTTCCCTTGCCCCAAAAACTCCCTGGCCGCGCTGTCCTGCTCGATCTTCTTCGCGGCTTGCGAGACACCATGCATGGCGGTTGGAACACCGTTGCCGTCGTGCTCGTCTCCATNGGTGTTCACCTTCTCAGCTTTGCTGGCGCCACTTTACTTGCCCGCGCCCTCGACCTTCCGATCACCTACTCCCTCGCTGGCCTCATTCTTGTCCTCATCTTCAGCGCCTCCGCTCTGCCCATCAGTGTCAGTGGCCATGGAGTCCGTGAAGGAGTCATGATCTTTCTCTTTCTCCATCTTGGTTTAGGGACCGATCCAGAATCTGCCATCGCCTACTCAATCCTCATTTATGGCCTCGGTCTTTTCTGGAGCCTCTTGGGCGGAATTGCTTACCTCACCCTTCGATCCCCCAGCACCCCAAAATGATCCGTCATCCCGCCGCCGAAAAGATTGTGCAAATGCTCACCCAAGCGGGCCACGTGGCCGTCTATGCGGGAGGCTGTGTTCGAGACGCCCTTCTTCAGCGGCCCTACCCCGACGTCGACATCGCCACCTCCGCTACCCCCGACCAAGTTCAATCCCTCTTCCCGAAAGCCTCCGACCCCCAAGGCAAAGCCTTCGGGGTCATCCGCCTTCGCCTGGATGAACACGTTTTCGAAATCGCCACCTTTCGGGTCGATGGACCCTATCTCGACGGACGTCGACCCTCCTCCATCACCTTCACCACCGCAGAAGAGGATGCCAAACGACGCGACTTCACCATCAACGGAATGTTTTTTAACCCCTTGCAAAATCAGCTCCTTGATTATGTGGCAGGCCAAGCCGACCTCTCGGCCAAAATCATCCGAGCCATCGGAGATCCCGTCTCCCGCTTCACCGAGGATCGCCTTCGCCTTTTCCGCGCCATCCGCTTTGCCGTTCAGTTGGGATTTGAAATGGAACCCGCCACTTGGAAGGCCCTGATCCAACTCGCCCCTTCCTCCAACGTCATCTCCCCAGAACGAGTTCGGGATGAGCTGATGAAAATCTTTACCAGCCCCGACCCTGCCCGTGGATTCGATCTCCTTCACCAGTCAGGCCTCCTCGCTGTTTGGATTCCCGAGCTTCTCGAAATGCGAGGTTGCGCCCAATCCCCTGAACATCATCCCGAGGGTGATGTGTGGGTTCATACCCGACTCCTTCTTACCCACCTGAAAAATCCTTCTCCCGTCCTCGCCCTCTCCGCCCTCCTGCACGACATCGGAAAACCTCGCACCTCCAAAACCGATCCCGATGGCCGGATTCGTTTTTTTGGTCACGAAGGAGTAGGCGCCCGCATGGCGGAAGAGATTCTTCGCCGCCTCCGCTTTCCCAACGACGAAATGAACGCCATCACCGCTTGCATCGCCAACCACATGGCTTTTAAAGACGCCCCCAACATGCGCGTCAGCACCCTAAAACGACTCCTCGCCCGCCCCACCTTTCTTGAAGAGTTGGAACTGCATCGGATCGACTGCAGCTCCTGCCACGGACAACTCGATATCCACACCTTTCTCACTGCCAAGATGACCGAATTTTCGCAAGAGGAGATCAAGCCCAAGCCCCTTCTCACAGGCAACGATCTTCAGCAGCTCGGCATCAAACCCGGCCCATCCATGGGAAAAATTCTCCATCAGCTAATGGATGAGCAACTCGAGGGAAAGTTTACCGATCGAGACAGTGCCCTCGCTCGCGCCCGCGAGCTGGTTCAGTAATCCTTACGCCCTAGGCGTAAGCAACAAACGCTTCGTACACTTCGTCTGGGATATCCAGGAGCTTATAATCTCCCGAAGAAACAAAAATTAACTGCTGCTTTCCCTTGCCCAACTGATTCCCTGCCGAATCAAAAATTGTATGCTCCAAAGTGACGAACTTCCGATTGTAGTCACCCACTTTAATTTTTACGCTGACCCGCTCAAACTCTCGCGTTTCCCTCGTAAACTTATGCTCAAAGGAACGCGTCAAAATATAGTAGGGGGTGGTTTTTAAATTAAATTTCGGCAAGCAGTGATTGAAGAAAAGTTCGCGCGTCTTTCCAACCCACATCGCATACATCCCAAAGTAAACATTCCCGACTGAGTTCGTGTCCGCATAGGTCGCTACAAAAGTGTGAACAAACCATTTTCCCTCAAAGTGGCCAAAGAGATCGGTCGATACCCCTCCCTCCGCCTTGGGAAAGGGCACCACTCTGCCTGGCTCAATAATCTCCTCTGCCGCCACCGACTTTCCGCTGGGTCCACCCGCCGAGTCCTCCAACTCCTCTACCCCACCAATAAACTCGTGTCCCGCGCCGGGCTTCAAAAGAAGCCAACCCACGTAACCCACCGGAAGAATCGATCCCAAAATCATTCCCAGCGGGTTCGCCAAAAAGTACCCGTAGGCAAAAATGACCACGGCAACACTTCCCACACAGAACATCTTAACCTGCGGAAGTGCGTTTCCTTGGCCGGTATGAAAAGCCCGGAGCAGAGCCAAACCCGCATAGCCCACAAAAAAGGTGGCGTAGAAAATCATGAAGTACTCCAACTCCAACTTCAAAACCACTGCCACCAAAGTAAATAGCCCGGTGAAAATCAAGGCTGGCAGGGGCGACCCCAAGATCGCTTCGGGCAAAAGAGTCAGAGGAAACGGGCGTGCTGCCCCACCCGATTTACTCAAATACCAGCGCAGGGCAATGTATCCACTGTCCAAGGTGGTTAACGCCATAATACAAAGAATCAGCAGATAAGATCCAAAAGCCCAAGGGTGCGAGGATGCCGCCGCCCAGAGAAACCGCGTCACCGCATCCTCACCATAGGCCAGCCCATCGATCCCCTCCCGCATCAAGGCTCCACCCGATTGACCGGCCACCCAAAGTGCTAAGGCTCCATGAGCTAAAAGCAGAAGAAAGAATAATCCTCCACCCAAAAGATAACTCAGCGCGGGAGATTTTCCCTCCCGTTGAATCTGAATCACTCGTTGCCACTGCTGCAAATCCAACCAAGGTCCCAAGGTGAGCCCCACACAAATCGGAATCGCGTAACCCCAAAAATTCAGTCCAAAAAATGGATTCGTGCCCGTCATCATGGAACGACCCTTCCCAATTCCAGGCAACTGGTACAACAAAATTCCCGCGGCTACTAACGCAATCACCCCCAGCACGCCGTGGCTATACGGAATCCGTCGAATATCAAACTCCTCACCAAACAAAGTCGCCGCCGCTAAAATCACTAGAACGGTTAAAAGGAGATACAAACCCGCCGGTTCTAAGCCTAGCGGCTGCCACGCATAGCGAACTAATGCAAAAACTGTCAGAGTGATTGCCAGAATTTGATAGAGAAAAAAGATCAGCCGGTAGGGACGCGACCAAGTGGCAAAAAAAGCGCCTAATGCATCAGGACCATTTCCCGCGCGTCGCGCGATCAACTGGGTCACTCCACCAAAAAACACCAAACCCAAGGCATTCGGAATCGCAAAGGTAAGGAGCCCAAAAAGGCCATACTGCAGGGAGAATTGAACACTGAAAAATAGCCCTAATCCCCACATCCAGGATAAGGCAACCGAATTTCCCCAAAGAAGGTTCATGATTTTTTCCCTTTGAGCGGGCGAAGGGATTCGAACCCTCGACATCAACCTTGGCAAGGTTGCACTCTACCAACTGAGTTACGCCCGCGATTAACAAAATTATCTCCTCCCCACCTCTCCTGCGCAATCCTTTTCCCCGCCCCCTACGCCTCGATCTCCACCCTCTGACCCACCACTCCCGCACACGTTTCATGAACTCTCACCCCCTTCCTGCCCGCCCGCTCCAAAGCCTCCTCAATGGCACGCCGCGCAATCTCAGGACGATTACAATCTTCGCTGATGTGACCTAAAAAAAGATCGGTCAACTCAGGCCCCGCCACCTCCTCCACCAATTTTGCCGCCGCCCCATTCGATAAATGCCCATGCCTCGCTGAAATCCTCTGCTTCACCGACCACGGTCGCCTCTCCTCCTTCCGAAGCATCGCCTCATCATAATTCGCCTCTAAAACTAGTGCGGTACACCCTTTGAGTCGCTCCACCACCAACCTCGTGACAAAACCTAAATCGGAAATCAAACCCACCTTCGTTT
>JGI25914J50564_10000512_pt1 | contig 12992 bp, 25 predicted proteins | sample LauGreSuBDMM15SN_2_FD_50564 | JGI IMG/M metagenome (IMG submission 50564) | reverse complement strand
AAATTGTTATATATTTTCTTTCCCATTTTATTTATAGTTTTGATGTTCTAAAATTTTAATTATTTTTTCTGTTACCCTGTTATTATTTCTTAGTGCTTCTTTGCAGTCTTTTAAAGTTTCTATAATTGCGGCTCTGTCTTCAGCTACATATTTCAAGAGTTGGTCTTCAATTTCTTTTAACCTTACCTCATTTTTTTTATGAAGCGCAAAAAATTGTTTTCCCATGAAAATAATTACGAGCGCAAACATTCCGCAAAAAATGCCTAAAACGCCGTAATCAAATAATTGATTCGGCAATGTAGTTAAAAATATCATTCCGTTTCGGTTTCGTTTTCTTCTGTTTCTTCTTTTTCTTCTGCTGCTTCTTTCAGTTCTTCGGCGGCTTCTTTTACTTCCTGGGCGGTTTCTTGTATCTCCTCTTCGGTTGTTTCAAGTAAAATAAAAAGTCTGTTTAGCTGCGCTCTAAAAGTCATTATAGCAGCTTCTAACGCTTCAATGTGCGCTCTTTCTGCTGTGTGTTCTGCTTCGAGTTGTTCTAACTTTGCTCTAAAAACAAAGTGTTCAGCGGCATTTTCTTTAAATGCGGCTTTTATTTGGTATTCGTTCATTATAGTATAAATTCTTTTTCGGTGGATGGTAATAAATTATCTTTATTCTTGTATTTTTCGAAAAGTGCTTTATTTTTATCAATTAGTTTTAATAGTTCGGTTTTTTTACTTTCGTACTTTTCCGGTTTGTAACGATATTTTTTCAACATTCCTCCAATTACTTCTGACTTTTTGAATTTTAAAGTATTGTGCAAATAATGATACTCTTTAATAAATTCTATTTTTTCGGCTTTTTCTTGTTTTGTCATTATTGAATCTTATTTTTTGCGTCTTTCAATGCGTTTAATAAATCGTTGCCGGGCTTGCTTGGCTTTGAATTGTTAATTGATATGCTGATAGGCTTTTTTGTTACGAAACGCAAAGTTAGCATAGAGAAGAGCGTGATTAGTGCGCTCCAATTTATTTTGGTAATTTCTCCGGCTTCATCTGTTAAAAAGATTCCGTTTAGTTGGCTATCTATTGTATCAGATATACCCAATTGAAAAGAGGCATCCAATATAAAAGTTAGCATCATTATCGCTGATGATATAACAGTTTTTGATTTCCAAAATTTTTTGGGTTTGGGTGTTTCGTTTGTCATTTTGTTATTTTTATAATTACCATAAAATATTGTTAGCGAAATATGCCGGGCTGTTTTTTACGTTTTTATAAATGTGCCTGGCCTTATATGCTTTTCGTTTTTTCTCTGCTGTGCCTGGTATTACTTTTCCCTTTTCTTCGAGTTCTAAATATGTCGGAAAGTCCTTATATAAAATATCACCTATCGAAGCCAAAAAAATGCCTTTGTTATTATAAACATCAATTTTTTTTTGTGGATTTTTTGATGGTCTTATAATTACTCCTAATTTTTTGGCCTGTATGTATGAATATTTTTTTATCCGGTACATTTACTTACTTTGCTTCAATCTGCTTTTTATAAAATCTCATTTTACTTACTATTTAATGTTATTAAAAAACTATTTAAATTTTCAATCTCTTTCTTATCTTGTACCGTCTTACTAACCAAAACGCTATTATTGCTGCAATCATAAAGGAAAAAAAAAAGAGCCTTTTTGGCTGTTGAACTTCCCCCAATTTTTTCGTAATATTCTTGCGCTTTTTTCCGCTTTAGTGGTATTCCAACTACGTTAACAGGGTTTTGATTGGCGGCATAAAATGCGAAGCTATTAGCAGGCCCGGCGTTGTTTCTGTATGCTTCTTGGAAAGCCGGTTCCAATTCTTTAATATCTTTTATCATTTTAAAATATGCGCTAAGGGCTTTTGCGGCGTATTCCGGTCGCTCCAATAATTCCGGATTGCTAACAAAGTCTATACCGGTGGCATTTTTTGCTGCTACGTAATTTCCTTTAAAAGTAATACCATTAAAGCCTCGGCCTACATATTTGGCTCCTTCGTCCGGGCCGTTTCCATATTTTCCACCATAAACGGCGTTGAAAAAATCATTATAATTTTGCTTTAATGCTGTTAGGGCTGTGTCTGAATATCCGCTTACCCTATCGCCAAATATTGCCCGGATTCTATCGTTTGACGTTGTATTATATCCTATCTCTTTAAGAGTTTGGAACCCGGACTCGCCGCCAACTACTCCCATAACTGCGGCGGCGGCTTCTCTTGTGTATCCGTCTTTTGTTAGTTGGTCAAAAACTATTTGTTCGTTTCTGTTTAACATTATATGATCAATTTTTTGTTTTATGTTTACTGATTCCGCAAAATTTGCCGAATAACTTACTAGTATAAAAATTATTGTTAGTATGTATTTCATCTAACAAAATTAAACAATAAATATAAAAAAAGGGCTTGTTAGCCCTGTTTTTTTATATTTTGTTGGATATATCATATTCTATTCCTATGCTGTCTAAGCCGTAAATTTTTCTATTTAGGGCATTTACTGCGCTTAATTCATATCCAGGAATAAATATATCTTCTAAGGTAGTTGATTTTACTCCCTGGAAAGATTGAAGCGCTTTTTCTGTGTCTGTTCCAAAAACTGAGTCGATTCCATCCGGTGCTGTTGCTGTTGGCGGCAAATTTTCTCCGGCTTTTTTTAATACAATTTGTAGGGCTGTTACTAAAATTCCTGTACTTCCTTTACTTAGATTTTTTTCTTTATCCGCTTGTGTAAAGGTATATTTACCGGCGGCTGTTCCGCTTCCGCTTCCGCTTCCTGTTGATATAGTAGAAGCGGTTTGGTTTACAATTTGGCCGGCTGTATTTGCTGCTGCTGTTACTGCTGCTGTTCCGGCTGCCGTTCCTAAATTGGTGGCTGTTGCTGCTGCTTTTTTTCTAAAAAAATAGTAATAGATAACTGCGGCGCCGACTATAAAAATTGAGATTGTTAAACCTTTATTTTTCATTGTGCATTATTTTAAAAAAAGTCGATTATATATTCTAGCGGTGTTTTTACTCTGTCTTTTCTCTTCCATAAAAGATAAAGAGCAAAAACAATAATAGCCACTAAAAAAGGATTATTGAATATAAAATTTATCATCTTCCGCTGGCTGTTGCGTCTCCGCTGAAATCTCCATCGTTAGCTACTCCGGGAGTTGAAAAGTCGGCCGCTATATCTCCGGTGTAAGTTTGTTGTTGTTGTGTTGTATTATTTCTGTTTGTATTGTTGTTTGTTGTTTTGGGTTTTGGCTTATACATAAAGAAATAGTAAATTAGGCCTAGCGCTAAAATTGCACCACCAATAATATAGTAATCTTCTTTTTTCATTTTTTTATTGAATGTTTAATTTATCGAATCTGTTTTCTAATTCTTCCTTTTTCAAATAACTTGACCACCATACTAAATTAACACTATCTAAAAGGCGTCTAAGTGTGTTATAGCTTTCTGTTCTATATGTTACCTTGTAATTATCAGAAACTTTTATTAAGTCTGCATCATTTAAAAATATCAACTTATCACAGGCTTTCAAAAACTCGCTGTTATCATAACTGAAATTTGAGCCTTTCATTAAATCGTTTCTAAATTCATCTGCTATACTTTTATATCTTGGGTCTGTTGCCGGTGCTGTTGCTGTGCTTCCATCCTGTGGTCGTGGTCCGGAAAGTTGAACAGGGTTAATGGGCTCTTTTCCCTCGAACCATCCTTTTGAATGTGCATATAATAAAAAGGCTCCGCCGCCAAATAGTATAAAAGTATTAAACTTTGTGATTTTCATTATATGCCTAGACTTTGGAATCTTCTTAGTAGTGAATCTCTTTTTTCTATGCTATCCGACCAAAAACAATATTCTTGTGTTAATACGGCTCTTAGTGTTTTAAAGTCCTCGTTTTTATACATATCGTTATAGGCATTTGAAACGCTTATTAAATCAGCATCATTTAAAACAAGTAAACTATCACAGGCGCCGGCAAAAATATCGTAACTTGTCGAATTGTTTAACAGTCCATTTCTAAAGCCCGAAGCAAGATTTTTATATCGTGGGTCGTTGGTTGGTGCTGCCGGTGTGCTGCCGTCATTGGTTTGTGTGGGCGGTACATTATATCCTTTATCGGGACCGGCGAACCATCCTTTTGAATAGGCATATAATAAAAAACCACCTAAACCGGCCAAAAGCAAAATATTTGTTTGTGTTAATTTGAACATATTAAAAAAGATTGCTTAACAATTCGCCAAAATCAAAACCTTTGATTAGGATAAACACTACTGCAAAAACGATTAACAGGGTTGTGGTGTCTTTTGGTAATTTCATAATTTAAATAGTTACGCCTTTTGTTCTTGCTTCTGTTGCGCTAATTAATTTATATTGATTTGTATCAAAATAAATTCTTTGTCCTGTTGCTCCGGCTTGCATTGCTGTTAAAATATAATTGATATTAGTCGGCCCCCAGGTTAAAGTTCTTAATGTTTGTTCTACTCGACTATTATAGTCTGTATTTGTTGTTCCGCTTCCTGTTTGGCTTGCTCCGCTTGCTGTTGATGTATAATAGTTGTCTATTGCTGTATTAATTCTGATAACATATGCCCAGGCTCTCGCTAAACTATCGTTATATCCTGCTCTAGCTGCTCCACTCCATTCCAAAAACCTTCTGTTTTCTTCTTCTTGAATCCATCCGGAACGTTCACCAATTAAGCGTCTAATTTTAGCTAAAACAAGATTATCAAAAGCCTGTTTTGATAACAAATTTTTAGCGCTTCCGTTTTCTCGAGTTGGGAAATTTTCGTCTATTCCTTGGCCTTCAATAGCTACGGCAATTTCGGCATTGTAAGGATTCCCCGAAACAAAAACCTGTTCTAATTTTTTAAAATCGTCTTCAGTTAGTGTTTTTGGTGCAAAAATGCCGCCGGCCATTGGGCTGTTGTTTGCTTGAGTTCCTGTTGCCGGCGCTGTTGCTTTTTTGCTAGATTTCCAAACAAAATATATAATTACACCTACTGCAATGACTGACCCGGCAATAATTAAAGTTTTGTTCATCTTAGTACATATTTCTTGATGCTGTATTATTTAAATTGCTGCTTACGCCTGGCGCCGGTGTATTGTTTACGGTTGGTGCTACAGGGCCGTTGCCGGTTGTTGGTGGCGTTGTTGGTGCTGTTGGCGTTGTTGGTGGCGTTGTTGTGTTTGCTGCTGCTGCTGCTGCTTTTTTGTCCTTAGCTTTTTTATATTGTGCATAAACTGCCCAAATAATAAGACCTAATGCGAGGCCGCTTACCATCCAAAGAATATTTTTTAACATTGTATTAGTTTTTTGTAATTAAGTAAATTGAGGCGCCGGCTACTAAGATAGCGGCAAAGATTGCAATATAAAGTAAAGTATTATCTTGCTTTTCTAGTGTTTGATCTCCTGTATTATAATATTGTGCTATGTCTACTTGTTGCGCCGGGCTTAATCCGGTTGTCAATCCTGTAGTTAAGAAACTCGGTAAAGCCATTTTTTATTATTTTTTGAATCCGTAATAAATAGCCATCCCCAAAACCGGAACTGCCGCAATTGCAATAATAACGTATAAAATTAAATTATCACGTCTTTGTCTTGCTTCTGCTTCAATTCTTAGTTTTAATTCCGCCGTTGCTGCTGTTGTTTGGCTTGCGGCTATAATTGCCTGTGCCTGGGCTTCGTTTAACGCTGCCTGGCTTTGTATATTTTCTCCAAAACCTATGACAGTGCTTGTGACGCCTGTACCTAAGTTTTTAAAGAAAGTTCCAACATCTTGTAAAAATGCCATTATGTAAAATTTAATAGTTTTTAAAATAGCCCCGGGTTCCGGGGCTTTTATTTATTCAATCACTATTTAAACTTATGCGCTTGCAAGTTCCATAATCTGAGCGGCACCATAGCTTCTAACTTTGAAAGTAAATGCTACTTTTTCACCGGCCAAAACCGAAATCTGAATTGCTGTAAAGTCAGAAATTGTAAAGCGGAATCCTGGTACCTGGCGAATTTTATCGTTAAATTGACTACCGTCTTGGTTAATCTGAAAGTCAACATCCAACACGTTAGGGTTACCCTGGATGTTAGAAGATAGTACAGCCATTGGTACCTTATTTGACCAATAAGAAGCGGCGGCCGCTTCGCCTTGCATTGTGTGGAAGCGCACCTGGTTTTTTGCAAGTTTATTTAGAATTTCAACGCTGCGAGTTCCGAAAGTTCCTGTAACAACAAGGCCGTTAGCTACGCAAGTTGATAAATTATCAAATTTAGAATCTTTGGCTTTAATCATATCGGCGGCATCTCCAATTAATACGCTAAGGTCAGCGCCGGCCGGATTTGTTGGGGTTGAATAATCAAAACCTACTTGCAAAGTTACGACCGATTGACCACCGCCAAACGGGGTTTCTATTCTACCGGTTTGCTCTTGTCCTGTTACATTTTCTGTTAAAACAATTGTGTTATTACCTCTCATACTGTTGCTGTTTTTTTGTTGTTTTAAATTTTGAAATTCTGTTTCTGTTAAAATTATAAAAAGATTTGGGTTAACTTGTGACAAAGGTACTTCCATCGCTTCCGGGATGTTTGCAACTTGGCAAACTCCATTTGCGTCTATATAGTACCCGGAAGGGGTGCCTACGTTTCCGTTTTTTATTAGAATGTATTTTTCCATTATTTTGACATTAGATATTTAATAAATTCTAAAGCTATCCTAAAACCAAACCAAATAAGCAAAATAAAAAATGCTGCTTTGACGGCGCTTTTTTGGTCTACTATGTGTAAAAAACTTACCGTTCCTAGTTGTAGCCCTCCGCTCATATTTACGTTTTGTGTTTGTGTTGTTACTGTTTCTCCCATTGTATTTATAAAATTTTATATACAAAGGTCTTAATTAAAAAATTCTAAATTCAAAAAAAAACAGCACATTTAAAAAAAATGTACTGAAATTTATTTTAAATTGTTTTTTCAATTACTTTGATAAAATTCTCCAAATCTATAAAATCAGTAATTTTTAGTGGCTGCCATTCATCACCGGATGTACTCCAAAAGCATTTATTGTGCCTGGCATAGGTTACTGTGTGAAAGTCTGATTTTTCAAAACTTTGTATTATAATATTTTCCATCATTTGGAAGAATTCTTCTATGTCTCCCTGGTTCATATCTTGCATTAATAACACCATTTCAATTCCGGGCAAAAATGCTTTAATGTACTCTATCTTTTCGCCGTCCTCGTTCTGTGCTGTTCCATCTGCTCCGCTTTTGAAACATCTTAATTTTTTATCGTCGTCTAACTGAACTATAATAAAATTTGCTTCTTTATCAATTGCGAATTTATGAAAACTGCCCTTTAAGCTTTCTTCAATTGCTGAGGTATTTTGAACAGCTGTTTTTAAAATTTCTTTCAAATCTTCCATTGTTTTACTGATTTTGTTTAATAAAAATTTTTGATTTTAAATTTTGAATGTCTGTAACTGTATAACTGTATTGAGGTGCTTTGTTAAGTCCTGTAAAGCATTTTTTTAGTTCTGCTCTTATCTGTGCGTTTTCTACCCGGTCGAAATCGGGCTGCATACTGTATTTAAAATTTATTATGTGAGTGGCGTAATCAAATAATTCTTTGTTTACGTGGTCTAAACTGTGAAAAATTATGATCGCATCACTTCCGGCCGCTTGCCAATTTTTAACCGAGTTTTTTCTTCCTGTATGGTTTAGCCTTGAAAAGATATTTAAAAATTCCGCTTTTACTCCGTATCGAAAAACCGCCCTGGCATCATCAATGACCAATAAACAATTTGAAACGTAATAATAAAAAGATTCAAAAAATAATCTTTCCTGGCTCAAGTCTAAACGGGCCGTTTTTGCTGCTTTGCCTGTCCAATCTTTGCAAAAATTTCGAAAGTCTTTTATTTCGTTTTCATCCTCGTAAATATTAAACTCCGGGTTTTCTCTCCAATTTTTACCAAAATTAATAACGTGCTGTTTTTCGGAACACAAAAAAATTTCTTTAGCTGCTGCAAAATCTGTTGGCTTTCCGAGGTTGTAAACTAATGCCGTGTTTCCGGCTTGCTTATATTTTTGGATTAAGCCATTTGAGAAATAACTTTTGCCGCTTCTCTGCGCTCCGATTAAAATATAAAGGCGTCTATTCATCTGCGAATGATGGCAATGATTTTAAAAATTTTCTTAATTCCAGGTTAATATCTTTCCAGGTCTTGCCCTCTGTTCTTTTTTGGCCTATCATCATTTTTATTATTGCGCTTGGCTCGTTGTCCTCTGCTTTTAAACATTCCTCATAAGTCCAACGGTCATTTGTGGGGCTTCTTTTATATTTGCCAATCAAAACATCTGTCCAGGTTTTTGAGTTTTCCGGCTTATCCTCTGCGCTATAAATTTCAAAATTACTCCTTTCGTTTTTTGCTTCCTGGAATTCATCCCTATAATAAAGCGGCTTTTGTTTTTGGATAGGTTCCGGCTTTGGTTCAAATCTTATAAACTGCTGTTGCTGCTGCTGCTGTTGGGCGGCCTCTGCTGCGGCTTGCTCTTGCTGCTGTTGTCTGTTACGCTCCTCGGCCTCTGCCGCTTCGGCTCTTTCTTTTGCTTTTTTCTCATCTTGTTGTTTTTTCTTTTTTGCTTTAAAGTCCATCCAGGCCCGAAAAAATATACTTGAAAAGATTGTTAGGGTTGAAACTAAAAAAACTGCCGCCGGGCTTACTGTTGCATTTATTGTATAAAAATACTCGGCGCTTACCTTTGTGTATTCTTCTTTTTCTGACTTGCTTAGTTTATATCTTTCTATATCTGCGCTTGTTAATAGTGAGCATCCCCGACTGACTAATAAATCTACTAAAGTGACATACATAGCAGCGTTACGGCCGGCCAGGTCTTTTTTTTCTGCTTCGGTCGGCTCGGGTTTTGCGTCTATTTGCTCCGGTTGCGCTTGTGTGTCTTCAATGGGTGCCGGGGCTGTTGGTATTTCCAAAAAATCCCCTATATTATCGTTTTGTTTTTCGATAATTGGCTTTTCTATTGTTGATTGGATTGGCTCCGGCGTTTGGTTTAGTTTTTCCAGGTCAAAGTCTAACATAAAATATTTTTTTTAAAATCTATTAAAAAGGCGCTTCGGGCAGTTCTTCCTCTATGATTTCGGCGGCATAGTCCTCGTACTTATCGGCGGCTTTTTCTGCTTCATTCTCAAAAATTTCTTTTTGCCTTGGGTCGGGTCGGTTCGGGTTTAGATTGATATTATATTTCGGGCTGAGTGCTTCTATCAAATCAGATTCTTTTTTGTCTCTTTTTTTTGCATCATCTATAAAATAAAATTTTACAAAAAATTTGGAACTTCTTTTTTCATTTTCAAAACTAGTTCGATATTGAAAGTTTTTATTTAAAATTCCTATTTCATCTTTTCGGCCGCCTCTCTTTTGCTCTGTGTCATTATAGTAATAAAAATGTCTTAAACAGGCCTTGCCGGCGTCCTTTCCCTGGCCTACATAAACCGGTAAAATATCATTTTGTTTCATTCTGAAAATAATATAAACTCCGGGCTTTCCGTAGGATTCTTTAAATTCCGGCGTTGTCTTATCGTAATATTTGGCGCCTATGGGGTAAAAAATCGGGAAAATATTAGTTTTTCTCATATCGTTTAATTTTTACAAAGTTAGATTTAAAATTTTTATTAAAAAAAATTATGTTTTAAAAAATAAAATAAATTTATGGTTTTTTGGGTTTTTGGCCTTAATAGTGGCTTTGGTAAAATTCTCGTTCTATGATATCGCCGTTTATTTTTGTTTCTGATGGTGCCGGGAATGCTTCTGTTTTATTTAAACTTTCTAGTTTTATAATAATAGTTTCTTGTAAAATCTCGTTTTGAAAAATTGCATCCTTTGTTTTTTCAATTATCATAGTTTCAATTTTTATTAAATCTTCTATTGTGAGGCCTAAATTTTGGCATTTTTCAGCTAAGTATTTTAAATTTAATTTACTTTCAATATTTATATTAGTCTTTAGGTGTCTTACTGTTGCCTTTCTTAGTGTTTCTTGTTGTTGCTCTGTCTTATATTTTTGTTGAAGGATTTTATAAGATTCTAAAATCTCATTTACAAAATTATCATTATTGATTGTCTTTAAAAATTCGGTTGTTCGGGATGGTGGCACAAAGTAGCGTTTTATTTCTCCTGTATCTGTTTCTATACTTTCAAAATTTCCGCCGTCCTGGCTTAATATTATGTCTTTGCTGTGGTGGTTATATCCGTAACTTTTTAAAATTTCCTTGGCCTTTTCGGCTTGGTTTTCCGGGATAAAGATAGCATCTACCCAAAAAAAATACCCTTGGCAATTTTCTAAAATTTCTATCATAATGCGGCCAACTTCGGCGGCGGCGCTCCAAAATACGTTTGCCTCTTTTTCGTTATATTGCCTTTCCTCTTTTATTTTTTCTCCTTTTATATAACTACTTATTTTTTTATCCTGTGCGAGGCTGCCTACTGCTATTAGTCGGCTATCTTTAGAATATTTATATACTTCGCCTTTGTGGCCTTTGTGCCGGCTGCTATTACTTTTTTTAATTAGCCTTTTTTCTTCTGTTTCTTCAATGAAAAACTTATTATAACTGTCTAAAGATAATAAACCGAAATTTTTAACTGCTGTAATATAAGCGGCGTTTATGTCAATTTGTACGGCTTTTACGTCTTTAACCTTAGTATTTTTTACCCTTTGTAAAAATTCCGGGCCATTGCCTCCAAAAATTGCCGCCTCTGTATATTCATAAAAAAATTGTTTTGGCTCTCTTACTCCAATAAAAAAATCATTCCCGATATTATCCGCTAAATTTACCCTATCAATATTTTTTATAATTTCTTTTTTTGCTGCAGATATCCGGCCCAGGTCTTCTATATTTAAACGTGGGGGGTTTGGGTCATTGTAAAATTTTGTGCCGTTCCATATTAAATAAATTTTCTTTTTAGTTTCTACTAACTGAAAAGTAAATTTACCATTTTTTAAGGTGTTGAATAATTTATTCCAATTTTCGGGCGGCAAGTGTTGTAAATTCATTTTTTATTCATTTACTATGTTTATGAATATTCTGTAATCATCATCATCTGCGAATAGCCCCCAGGCTTCCCAATAAGCGTTTGAATCTTCTGTACTTGATAATTTTCTGAATAATTCAAAAATTTGAGTATCTGTTGTAACTTTTTCACCTTCATTTTTTATTACTTGCCTTGCTGCTTCTTTTCTGCTTTCTTCATCATCTTGTATATAATTAACAACAAAACCGGCGCCACCGGATTGTCCTATTTGCTGTACTAAAAATTGATTAACGGCGTTGCCCTGGTTAAATTTAAAACTTTGCCCTGTTAATCTTATTAAGGTGGCGTTTTCCCATTTTAATCTCCGCTTTTCTTCTGCTACAAAATTTTGACCGAAAAAACTTTTTGCGCTTCCAGGTAAATTAGAAAAGTTAATTTTTTCACCTTGTAAAATTGCTTTTTGTAAGTCCTTTTTTAGATTACTGCCTTCTTTTTTTAAAAACTGCTTTACCTTGTCTTCAGTCTTTAAGTTTTTAAAATCTTTCTTTCTTTTGTTTTCTTTTTTATATGCTGCAAACTTGTTGCTGAATGTATCAAAAAATGTCATACTATAAATTTTTATACTAAATTAAGTAATAAAAAAAAAGCCCGGCAAAAATTGCCGGGCTTTTATTATAAATTATAGTATCCGGTCTGATAGTCTTGTATCAATAAAGGGGATATTATATAAATCAGCCCATTTTTCTAGTATTTCGGCCGCTGTTACTATTTCTCTGCTGTCCTTGTCAAAGATATCGCCGCTATCATCAAAACTATATCTTTGTTTGCACCAGGTCGTGTGGCCTCCAATTTCTTGAGTTCTGTAGCCTAAAAAAATAGCCGGCATTGCGTCTTTTTCTCCGGGCTTAACAAAAACACTAATATAGGGGCTTAGGCAATTTTCTAAACAGCATAAAAATTTTTTGCTGATAAAATTATTTAAAGAAAAATAAAAATTGGCGTGAGTTGGCTTTCCCTCTTCCTGGCCTTCAATCTCGATTTTTAATTTTTCACCTGGCTTAATTCTGTTTTCTTGGTTGCCTAAGTCGTAACCTAAACAAAAAACTTTTATAGTGGCTTCAAGTGTTATACCTGGCATCTCTACACCATTATAAATAAAACAACTTTTTTTGCTGCTAATTTGCAAACTGTTTGAACTTTTTTTTGTGAACATAGTAAATTGAATTTAAAAATTAAAAAATTGAATTAAGATTTTTTTGATGGCAAATTATATATTTGTCGGCTTTCTTTATTGCGTAAAATAAAACGCCATCATTTATTTGGAAATATACTGTGTGCTTTTCTGAGTTTTGTCCCATTACTAGAACTTTATACCAATGGACCGGGTTGCTTGTGTCCGGGATCACCGGCGGCGTTTCTTTTTTTATTTCAAGTGTTCCCCGGTGGTTGGTGTGTTTATTGATGTAAAGCAAAATTTTTTGGCGGATTTGTGTTTCTGTCATAGCTTTATTTTTTAAAAATCCCTTGTAATAATTCGCCCGGATTCGGTGGGGCTGCTTTTTAATCCGATTCCTTTTTCTTCTAAGATTTTTTTTGCTTTCAAAAATCTGTACTTTGTGGCCTCTTCTTTTCCGGATATTTCCAAACTTTCCCCGATTTGTAATTTTTCACATAGTTTAACTAATGCGATTACTCTTTCTCTGTTCATAGCTTACCAATTTTTTATAGTGTCATAAATTCCGTAAATAATTACGATTAGTCCGATTAATGGCAATAATACGTGCATAGTTTTAAAATTTTAATGTGATTGAAAATAATAACATCACAAAGGTAAAAGCATTTTTTAAATTTTTAACTTTGTTTATCTTTTTTAATCTTAAAACTTTTTTATATTACTTATAAAAATTTTCTATGTTCAACCACGCCGTAAAATGGCGTGGTTTTTTTTTGCCCCCTGGCGGCGGTTCCAGGGGGATCCC
>JGI25914J50564_10000510_pt1 | contig 13013 bp, 15 predicted proteins | sample LauGreSuBDMM15SN_2_FD_50564 | JGI IMG/M metagenome (IMG submission 50564) | reverse complement strand
GTCAATATGCCTTGCATTTTCCCCATCATATCTTTCATACCAATAATAATTCTTTGTAACGGTATCATAATATTCATAATTCGTCCCATAATTTCTGTTATTATGGTTTCAACAAAAGTTCGAACTTTGTCAAACATGGCTCTAACGGAATTTATTGCATCTTTTACATCATTTACAATTCCATTTAACATGCTAGTTATAAATGTCATAGGCTGAAGAAATAAACCTGAAACACTCTGTAGTATGCTTTGTTGACAGTATTCATAATTTTGAGACGTAAACTCATTTATAGACATATTATCTGGTTTATTTATTATTCCAGCAAATGGTATAATATATGGTTTACACCGTTGATTTTGCCAATCATTTTTAATAGGAGCTACATTTATCATGACATAACAATATGCACAAAGAAATAACATAACAATTGTGATAATAACTAATACGATTACGGAACCTCCGTATTGGTCAAAATATGTTAAATTTTTGTACATTTTTTCAATATTTGTTAATCCAGTATCATTACTCATATATATTAAATGGATAATAATGATTTTAATATATTGCAAAAATTATAGCAATTTTGTAATATATTTATTGGTTTATTAAAACGTTGTCATCTTCCCAATCCCAAAATTTTACAGAACCTACTACTATTTTATGGTCACTTGTAATCAAACAACTAAACCAATCAATGAACATGTCGGTTTTTTCTGCTTTATCATAATTTTCAACCTTTACATATTTTTTACTTTTTTTATCAAAAATTAAATGAGCTCCCGTTACATAAATGTTCTCTCTATTTACTCCTTCAGAATTAATAATATATAACGGTATTGGATTTATCTTATTGTCAAGTTTCATAGTTGCTTCAACAATTGACCCGTTTTCTAAAACATCTCCTAAATTTATATCTTTAATAAAAACAGTGTTACCATTTTGCAATTTTAGTTTTGTTTCTGGATGAAAGCATTTGCCGAGTGCTTGAACAAGTTGTCCTGCTGGGCCATTCCATGCACTTTGCATTGTCTTTACACTTCCGTCTATAACGTACATTAAAGTAACCATAATACCGATGCTCTTACCAATCAAATCTTTTATACCAATTATAATTTTTTGAAATTCAATAATTAAATTTAAAAATACACCGAAAATAGATTTAACGATGCTAGAAATAAACGTTCTGATTTTATCAAACATGGCTCTTACCATATTTATTTCATTTAAGAACCCCGACAACATNCCCGACATGGAACTTGTTAAAAAGGTTAGAGGCTGCATTATAAATCCCATAAAACTAGACATGCTATTTTGAATACAATATACAAAATTACTTTCAACATCGTCTGCTAGAGGCATATACATTGGGTTACAACGATACGTAGACCAATTGTCTTTAATATTTTTAAGCTGACTAAAAAAGAATACACCTGCTATATATAACCCGAAGGCTAAATTTACATATACAAAATTAATCCAATTTTTACCAGAAGGCATAACTTATATTATTAATATATAATTTTTAATTTAATTTTCGTACTTTAACTGCAAATTTTTGTTTAGTTCAGTTTAGTTTACATTCTATTTATTTATTCTTATGCATGATTATGAATCAAGGGTCGTTTAATTTTTTAAAAAATATAAATAGTTATAACCATCAAGTTACAACAGGACACAAATCAAATACTAATATTCCAACATACTTTGATAAAAATATGCATTATTATGTTTGTAGCTATGGCGGATGTGGGTCGACTGTTTTAACTGAATATCTTTCACATTTCGGTAACGTGTATCATATTCATGACAGAAACCCTCCTGCCAATTTAAAATATGTAGGCAAAAATAAAACAAATGAAGATGTTTACAGTGAGTGGTTTAATAGTGTTGATATTCCAAATACCGAATTAAAAAACTATAAAATTATTTACATTTATAGAAATCCATTACCAGTTATATACAGCAGATTTGCAAAACCTACTGGTCCAAATATTCCTCATTTGAAAAATATAATGTGTGACAATGGTGGAAATTTAGCCCTGTATGACATTATACACAGTAAGAAAGATTTATATAAGTTGGAAGAATTTTTTGATAATTATTCTTCAAAGAAAGAGAGAAATTATCAAATTTATTGCGTAAAATATGAACAGTTTTGGAATAATATTAGCGTATTTAATCAGGTAATAGGATTACCAGACATCAAATTATTGTATCCAAGAAAATATGAAAAACCTAAACCAATATACTTTGAAAAACAATTAAAAAGTATTTATACTAATTTAATAATTAAAATGAGTAATATGAAATTTATAGAAATAGTTTAGCGTCGTCGTCTTGTCCTTCGACTGGATCTTCGTCTCGTGCTTCGTCTTTTCTTTGATTTCTTTTTGCCACCACTATAACATCCCCATTTCCAATCAGGATTACCACCTTTTCTCCTGCGTCTTCCACCTTTAGTTGTCGCAGATGCATCAAATGTAGAATTTGCACTTTGTTGTGTGCCGATTTGCGCGTTTTGTTGTGCTTGGTCATTTGCAGTTCCACCTGGACCGCTCTGGTCAGTATATTGCATTTGAAATTGAGGAGCTGGAATAGCTCCACCTTTTCGTCGTCTCGAACCGCCGACCGCGGCACTTAAACTTCCAGATTTTTGATTTGTATTATTGTTTGCTTGAATAGCAGAATCTCTAGGATTTCCTGCTAACATTGCTTTTTGTGTAGGAAGTTTTAAACCAGCAACATTTGAATTTGATGACATTTATATAATATACATATTTATATTATTTTATTTTATTTTATTTTATAACGTTCACATTTAAAAATAAAGTTACTTATTATTATTATAATGGACAATAAACAACGATTGCAATTGCAAAATATGATTAAAGCAAATGGTGTAGAAAATTATACGGAATTGATACGCGAATTAAAACATAGTCAAGTATTAAGAAACGAAGTAAATAAACTGATTGTCATTAAGGCTAAATATCGCGGCGACAATGAAAAAATTCATTTGGAAGGAGTAAATGACTGTAATTTCTTGTTTACTTATTACACAGATATTTACAACAAACTAAGAAAGGATGAGCTTGATATAAATATATTAAATAAATTGTTAGACGTTCTTAAAAAAATCGAAGACGGGGAATTAGACCAACATGAAGGGTCGTTTATTGTTGGTTCTGTTTTAAAAGAATTGTATGTAGACAGTGCACTAAAAAAAAGCGACAAACTGAATGAAAATAACGAAGTATCAGTAGAATCCAAAAAACATGAAGTCCAAATTAGTTGGTCACAATTTAAGAAAATTAATTATTAATATTAATATTTATTTATATTATGAAGACAAAACGACATAATAAATCTAATAATGGTAAAACAAAAAAGGTTAGAGAATCATCATTGAAAATATTACGTATAGGTTATCCATTGTACGCGTCAAAAAAATTCAAGGGTGATGAATTATTAGCATATCAAAAAAAAGCTGAACACGAGGCGCACGATTCGTGTTTGTTGGACAATTCTAGTTGGTTTGGGGATTACGCTGTTGCAAAAAGTTACAAAACTAAGGATACTCAATTGTACAAATGGAAAACAAAAAAAATGACTAAATTATTAAATATTTCCGCTCAAAATACCGCCTATTTTAAAAAGTTATTTGAAAACACTAAATCAACACTAATTCCTACTATCAATCTCTCAGAAAAACAGATTCATAAAATAAAGTACGACCATCCGTACATTAAGATGACCTCAAACGAAAAGGCGTATTATGAATTTTGTTTTGCATTTGGATACATCAGTGCAAAAGAACAGGTTGAATTTATGAAATTAATTAAATTTTTAATAGCTGAAAAATTCATTACAATGTTAACGAGAGAAAGTAAGAGTGTTGCCACGAAAATGGAGATAAAGATTAACTATTACCGATTAAATAATGCATTTGTTAAAAATAAACATATGAATCGATTAAGTTTTTATCATTTAGACAAACACGCAATCATGAATTTATGTAAGTGTGTTTCCAAAGAAATTTCGGGAGTGTATCAGAAAAATGTAAAAAGTTTTTGGTTTCCGGATTTTGTTGTATACAAAATGAATATTCAAGAATATATTCTATTTAATCCTGACCACAATTTAATCTTTGACACAGAAATACAAATTGACAAAGAGTAACAAAATATATTAAACATATTATTGTGTTTAATATAGCATGCCCAAAAAATATTCGACCACCACAACTCTTGTTATTGTGGAATCTCCTGCTAAGTGTAAAAAAATAGAACAATATTTAGGACCTGGTTATAAAGTCATGGCCTCTTATGGACATTTGCGCGAACTTTCTTCTCTCGACCATATTGATATTAAGAACAATTTTAGACCAACGTTTACTATTGTTGACAACGACCTGAAACGGAGCCAAATTGAAAAGTTAAAAAAAGAAATTTGTAGTGCAGGTGAAGTTATATTGGCTTCGGACGATGACCGCGAAGGGGAAGCCATTTCTTGGCATATTTGCGAAATGTTTAAATTAAATGTAGATAAAACAAAGCGCATCATATTTAATGAAATCACAGAGTCTGCTTTACAATATGCCATTAAAAATCCTCGCACAATAAATATGAATATTGTACACGCGCAGCAAACCAGACAAATATTAGATTTACTTGTTGGATTTAAAGTCACACCAATGCTGTGGAAATTTATTACAAAAAAATCTGAACATTCCCTTTCTGCTGGAAGATGTCAAACGCCTGCGCTTAAAATTATTTATGACAACCAAACGGAAATTAATGACAGTAAAATGGGTGGAGAAAAGAAGGTATATAACACGGTTGGTTATTTTACAAATAGTAACATTGCATTTGATTTAAATAAACAGTTCGAAACGGAAGCCGATATGACCGATTTTTTAGAAGGGTCAATCGATTTTCACCATATTTATACATGTTCTCAACCAGCAAAAGTTTCCAGGTCGCCACCTTGTCCATTTACTACAAGTCGGTTACAGCAAACCGCTAGTAATGAACTGCATTATTCTCCAAAAGAAACAATGCGATTATGTCAAAAATTATACGAGGCTGGCCACATTACTTATATGAGAACAGACAGTAAAACATATAGTAAGGATTTTATTGAAACTGCAAAAGAATATATATTGCGCAACTTTCCTACCGGTGACACGTATATAAATGAAAATATACATTTGCTTGGGACGGGGACTACAAAAACAATTGGGAAAAAGGATGTAATAACGCCACAAGAAGCTCACGAAGCTATAAGACCTACGACCATTTCTCTCAAAGAACTTCCTTTAGAAATAGATTCTAAAGAGAGAAGAATGTATAAACTGATTTGGACAAACACTTTAGAAAGCTGCATGTCTCCAGCCATTTTTAATTCTATTACGGCAACAATTTCGGCATTTAATAATAATAAATTTAGTTATACAAGCGAATTAATAAATTTTCCCGGTTGGCAAGCAGCTGCTGCACAAAAACAATCTGCAGACAACAAGATTTATCATTATTTGCAAATTATTAAACAGAATGATATTATTCCGTTTAAAAAGATGAATTCCAAAGTTACCATTAAAAATATCAAACATCACTACACGGAAGCCAGACTCGTTCAATTGCTAGAAGAAAAAGGCATAGGTCGACCTTCAACCTTTTCTATGCTAGTAGAAAAGATTCAAGAAAGAGGGTATGTTAAAAAAGAAGATGTTACAGGAATACAAATTACATGTAATGATTTTGAACTGGTAGATAAAGAAATTTATGAAATAGAAACCAAAAGAGAATTTGGAAATGAAAAGAGCAAATTAGTTATACAGCCGCTTGGGAATGTAGTAATGGAATTTTTGGGAAAACATTTTCTAGACATTTTTAATTATGATTACACAAAAAACATGGAAGATGATTTAGATAAAATATCAAAAGGGGAGAAACAGATGGTTGATTTATGTAATGATTGCAATATGCAATTAGATAAATTAATTGATAATCTCAAAACGGAAACGAAATTAGAAGTTTCTATAGACGAAAATAATACTTATATAATAGGCAAATATGGTCCTGTAATTAAATGTTCTGAATGTGTTGCCGGAAAGGAGGTAATATCATTTAAATCTATTAAAAAAGATGTAGATATTCATAAACTCGAGAATGGAGAATATACATTAAATGAAATTGTTGATACTGTCGTCAAATCAAAACCTCAAGGGCTCTTGGGTCAATATGAAAACCAAGACGTTATTTTAAAAAAAGGCAAATTCGGATTATATATAATGTGGGGTGAAAATTCAAAAACACTCAAAGAGTTAGGCAATAGACCAATTGAAAATGTTACATTTGATGAAGTTAAAAAATATTTAGAAGCGGGACCCAATATAATACGCGAAATAACTCCCTGCTTATCTATTAGAAAAGGTGCAAAAGGGGATTATATTTTTTATAAAACGACTAAAATGAAAAAGCCGCAGTTTTTCGACGTAAAAGGATTTTATAATGAGAGTAAAGAAGACTATAAAATATGTAATAATGCTATTTTAAAGGCATGGATAAAAGAAAAGTACGAAATTTAATCTATTTATATTTTAGGAATTCTGATGCTCTCTACTTGCCCAGAGGGCACCATTCACCAAACTACTATCAGTTACTATAGTTTTGCCTGTTCTTATAATTTGTGGTCTAACGCATGTAAATTCTAATGTAAAACTATATGGAAATACATTAAAATCTACTAATGTACCATTATGATATCTTATTTTTATTTTAAACCGTCGCAACCGTTCAGCAGGAGGTGCGAAATACATATACGGCAATGACATTTTATCAAACCATTGGCCCATTGGCGTGGTAGGAATTGATAGTTTAGCAAATGCAGCGTTTGCAATACCATTTGTCTGATTGGTTGTTACAGTAAAATTGCTTAAACTATATGGCGACGTTTCATCTATGCAATTTAACCCGTGTATTTCCATATAAAAAAATGCATCTCCCATAAAATTAATCTTATTTGGCGCTTTATAATAATGTACATCTGAACCAATTAAATTCCTTTGTGGTAACAACCAATAACCATTATCTCCATAAACTACGTCACCATAATAAAAACGCGGACTAAAGCCTTTTTTCGAAATAGATTGCGCATCTACTCTTGACAATCCAATATTAGAAGGAAGCCCCCAACTGGAGAAGTTATTCAAAACGTTAGACGCCCCGCACTGTCCTCCAAGATTGTTTTGCGATTTGTTGTATTCAGTCGAAGACGTTATAATAAATCCATCCGCTTTATTACCAAACCATATGGTTTGTTGAACTTCGTTGTAAACTATTACAAATCTGTCATACCCTTCAGATGCTGCTAAAATTGCAGCCGAAATGGGGTCTAGTATAGGATTTGCATCGTAATACGAAATTATACGCTTCGTTACAACATCATTCATTTTTCTTGTTAGTTCAGTAGTCATTTGTATTTGATTATAAAATCCTTCTTCAATGACAATTACATATGGGTCATCTTGCGTTAAAAATAATGCTGTAAAAACTATGCCTGCTAAAATATCATCATTGCTAAACTCCCCAGGATTGTACGGAGAACTTATTTTAAATGTCAATAATATATTTTCAGACTTAAGTGAAAATACATCATAATTTGCTGGAAAGGCCCAATCTACTAATCTAACTTGTTGTACATTTAAAATATCTTGAGGAATTTCTATTTCAAAATTACTAGAAGAAGGGTATTTAATAATGTCTCTATCTTCTGAGTGTATAGATACATATTTTCTGTAGTTTACATAATAATCTTGGCCACTAGGTTGAACGGGATGATTTATGTTTAGATTGTAACCTTTACTTAAATAGTCTGTATTGAAATTCATGCAGTATATTAGTAGTTAAGGTTTTTTTATATTATAATTATTTATTATATTTATTATTTATTATATTATTTATATTTTGTTAGTATACATCCTACACTAATAATATAAATACATAAATATATTAATAATATGTCTGCATCCGGTTCTCAAAGACAACCAAGTGCTTTTCAGAATATTAAGCTATTTCCGCAGTCCAACGCGGCTAACTCTGCTTTATGGTTTTTAGGCCAAGATGGAGGAGTTCCAAATATATTTCCGGCAAATAAGGTAAATGTTTTGATTTCAAAGGATTTAATTGTGGAAGGTTCTATACTAACCCGATCAGATTTGCATTTGAAAGAAAACATTGAATTGATATCACAAGACAAATCTATTGATGTTAATAAAGTTTTAAAATTATTTCCAGTTGAATATAACTATATACAAGATACAAATAAGAAACTGCATTATGGCCTTATTGCACAGGAGGTGGAAGAATATTTTCCGGAATTAGTTTACACAACTAATAGAGACGAAACAGACAAAAATTCAACTTCAACGAAATCGGTTAACTATATAGAATTAATTCCCATTATGTTATGTAAAATGCAAAAAATGCAAAAAGAAATAGATATGTTAAAAATGTCTATAGATGACAAATAGTAAAATGTTTCAAGTAAAAGGAAATAAATAATATATAACTATTTATATAATATTTATACATGAAAGATTGGTATTCGGGTGTTTATAAAGCATTTATACTAGCAAGCGTTGTCGCTTTTATTATTAGCACGTTTTCTACAGGAAAAGTTGCTTATGGTGCTGAACTAGCCGGGTATTCATCACTTATACTGGGTGTAATGCTAATATTAGTGATTTTATTCAAGAATTTATTTAGTGGAAATCCAGAATCTTCTGACATTGCGAACGTTGTAATGTCCACAGGACCTTTCATATTAATGCTTGGTGTTATAGGATTTATACTTTATTTAATGATAGTGTACAAAGGAGCAATAATTGATGGTAACGTATCTCCAAACTACCAAACATTTAGTAATATTGCGATTATATTGTTTTTAATTCAAGTATATGTTGTGTACACAAATTTAAGTTCAGATAAATTTACTGCCACAGGAAAATTGTCAAAGGTAACTGCGAGCATGATATATTTATTTGGAATATTAACGCTGATTTGTTCATTAATTTTATACACTATTTTAAAATATTTTAGAACTGATGGTTAACAATTTTTATAAATTTGTAAGTCAATCCGTAACTAGTTTGCGTTTCCCAAATTCCAGATATTTTTAAAGTAAACACGCAATTTGTTTTTACGTGCACGTCATTGAATATTTTAATGTTTCCTGATTGAAGTTGTTCAAAAATTTTATATTGTGGCGTTTTATTTTTTACATCTATTTTTCTCAGAATATTTTCCTCTATTTTTTTTAAGCTTTCCAGGATATCAGCATGTGCATTTACGTTAAAACAACATTTGTATTTATTATAATACTTTTCGCAGAAAACATCATTTAATATGATAAGTAAATATATTCCATTTAAAATAAATTGTGGTGTCGAATATATAATTCTTATAAAACTTCCTTCATTCATTATGTTGTTTTTGATAGGTTCACAAAAATAAATATTATTTTCATTATATTGGTCAATTCTTTTTACAATATTCATTTAAAATCAATCTTATAATATACTTTTAAAATGTTTTTAAGTTTGATACTAAGTTATTACACATTTTACTCGTTTAAAATCGCGAATTTTAGGTTATTATATAACAATATATTATGGAAGTTACAAATAGTTTAACTTCGGGCTCAAATAATGTATATCCGATTTGTTATAAAATAAAAGAAACTAGCTATCAAGCTAATTGCCCACCTAGTTGTATAAATAAACTAGCTAAATATGTAAAACTTAAAAAAAAAATATATGGTAAGAATCCGAATGCAACAGAAGAAGCACACCAATCTTTTGTGCAATGCTTAAAACAATACGGCGACATATACAAGAAATTAGGAATTGAACTATATGTTAACCCAACCACAAACAAAATTACATTTCCAGACAACCAGCGTATTCAGTCTAATTTGAATGAGTATATGCGTAAAATTGCAGACAATGATGCAAACAACATAGATATGTCTTCTGATGAAACTTTAATGTTATACAATGTATTATTAAACGATTCTTTAAGAAATGCCTATAATGATTTTTACGTTTCGGAGGGATATGCGAAAAATGTCCACCCGCTAGCGACCATCGATGAAATACCAACGCCCATGTCTATGCCAAGTCCGAGTTCAAGCAAGTCATCAAACCCGTTTTCAAGCAAGACATCAAAACCATTCTCTAGAAAAATGTCTGCACAGCAGAAACAATTCGAAAATGATAATGATAGCATAAAAACTCCTAATAGTTCGATGGGTGGTAAAATGAAAAGAACCAGAAAACACAGAAAATCCAGAAAACGTAGAAAAACCTGCAAAAGAGGAAAAAATAAACGCAAAAAAATAATAAATAAATAAGTAATACATTTAAATAAAGAATGTTGTATTCATATATCAATGAAATATTACGAAACTCACTTTGAGGAATATATATCTGAAAACAAAAGAGTAAATATACACCCCAAGTTGGAGAGCATTTTCAACAAATTTCCCAAAACAATAAACGAGTTTAAAAATATTGTCTTATACGGACCTAGTGGAGTAGGAAAATATACACAAATGTTAAAATCAATTAAAAAGTATAGCCCATCTGAATTAAAATACGAAAAAAAACTATGTGTAACATATAACAAACAGCAATATATTTTAAAAATTAGTGACATACATTATGAAGTGGACATGTCATTATTAGGTTGCAACTCAAAATTGCTTTGGCACGAAATTTATCAACAAATTGTTGATATTATATCTGCCAAACCTCAAAAGTTTGGTATAATAGTTTGCAAGTATTTTAATGAGATTCACAGCGAACTTTTAGAAATTTTTTATAGCTATATGCAACAAAATAGTTCTATTTTGGTGGATATTAAATTTTTTATCATTACAAAAGAAATTAGTTTTATACCTGACAACATATTAAATTGTTGTGAAATAATTAATGTTCCTCGTCCTACTAAAAAATCGTACATTAGTTGCACCAAAAAAAATATACAACCCAGTTTAAAACTAGACACCATTACAAACATTAAAATGCTTCATAATTACAATGAAGATTTAATGCTACAATATAAAATAATATGCAATAAAATTATAGATAGCTTAATAAATGTACAATCCCTTCAATATTTAAAATTTAGGGATACTTTGTATGACGTATTTATTTATAATTTAGACATTGCGGACTGTATATGGTATATTCTCTCTTCACTCGTAAAACAAAAGAAAATATCCAATGCGGATTTCCCAACCGTGTTAATTAAAACCTATTGTTTTTTTCAGTATTATAATAACAACTATAGACCCATATATCATTTTGAAAACTACTTGTATAATTTGATTAAATTAATTCATCATTTTTAAATTAATTACTCCAAGGATACAATGCTTGTCTTGCATTTTTATTTATAACATTTCTATTGTAAAATTTGTAATTTTGTAAATACTTGTTAATGGGAGAGACGACGACATTGTTTGTTTGTGAAACAAATGCAAAATTAGTATATGAATCCGGAATTCCTCTACGGTAAAATATAGCACTTGTACGAATAGCCATTTTATATTATTGAATAAAATAATTTTTACTTAAAGTATAATTCATAACACTATTATGAATTATAAAGAAGCATTTGAAATATTAGAAATAAGTGCAAATTATAATGATATATCACTTGAATACTTAAAAAAAAAATATCATAAATTAGCCTTGCAAAACCATCCTGATAAAAATGGTAATACCTTAGAATCAAATGAAAAATTTAAACAAATTAACGAAGCATATGATTTCCTACAAAAAGAACTAAAGTATTTAAACCCGGATGACTTACACAGAACCGATAAACAATGTTCACCCATTTACATGGACATTTTACAAATATTTATGAAAAGTATTTTTCAGGGAAACTATAATGATATTGTTTCAAGCATAGTAAAAGAGATTGTAACAGGTTGCAAAAAAATATCAGTGAAATTATTCGATGATTTAGATAAGGATACATCCGTTAATATTTATACTTTTCTCTCTAACAACCGTTCTATACTTCATCTGTCTCAGGAATTATTAGAAGAAATCAGAGAGATTGTTTTGAAAAAATACAACAATGTTATGGTTTATAAATTGAACCCTAGTATAAATGACCTTTTGAATAACAACTTTTATAAATTATATATTGACGAACAATTGTTTTTAGTCCCATTATGGTATAATGAAGTACATTTTGATGGTTCTGGATGTGAAATTTTGGTTTTTTGCGAGCCTGAACTTTGTAAAGGCCTTACAATTGATGACGACAACAATATTCACATTGAGATTAAAATAGATTTTGTCAATTTAACTAAATTAATCAGTGAAAATAAAAATATACCTATAACAATTGGAAACAAAGAAGTTTATATTCAGGTTTCAGAATTGTACATGAAAAAAGAACAATATTATAGAATAAAACAGCAAGGATTATCTAAAATTAATCATGATATTCATAACGTTTCTGAAAAAGCCGATATTATTGTCAAGGTAACCCTCTTATTTGATTAACCAAATAATTAATTAAAATTCTACAAATTAATTACTTTATTAAATAATATCATATCATCATTGTATAAGGTCGCTATTTTGTTTACAGATTTATCATTAAATGTACCAAAATTTTACTTACATAGCTTCCACCGCATTTAGGTGTGTGTATAAAAATTATTTGATTTTTTATCTAAAATTTTCTTTGCCCGATAGAACCCAAAGGTCTTTATGTACCGATGTCCCACGCTTTAATTTTGGAAACTTATAACTATGCGTATTTATCGGCGCTTGACGTTGTCTCTCCTTCTCATAAAATAGGAATGTAAATGTTGAAGAGGATAATCTACGCTCCCACATTTTATTAGTCGCCAGATTTAACATTTTGAATGCAATCGGTTATTAAAGTAAAATATTATAATATTTTTTAAGCATCTCAATTTTTAAT
>JGI25914J50564_10000508_pt1 | contig 13076 bp, 10 predicted proteins | sample LauGreSuBDMM15SN_2_FD_50564 | JGI IMG/M metagenome (IMG submission 50564) | reverse complement strand
GAACGAATGGCCATTTCTTCTACAACAATCTTGTTTAAAAGCACATAATCAACTGTATCTTTCAAATCATCGGAAGACGATGATTTTCTCAAATCAGTTTTTACTTCTAAGTCAACACGATATTCAGAACCAATTTTACTTTCTTCTACCAAACAACCGTGGTAAGAAAATGTGCGAATATTTTTAAGTTTTATTGTTCCCATTTTTTTAAGTTTTCAGTCTCAGTTTTCAGTCTCAGGTACAAGTTTATTAAAGAAAACTACAAACTGTAAACCGAAAACTATAAACTTTTTTATCTTTGCTAAAATTACAAAATTTTTATGTCTACCGAAGATAAATCATTAAATTTCATCGAACAAATCATAGAAGACAGTTTATCAAGTGGTTTTCCTCAAGATAAATTGCGTTTTCGTTTTCCACCGGAGCCAAATGGTTATTTGCACATTGGTCACGCCAAATCGATTTGCTTAAATTTTGGCTTAGGATTAAAATACAATGCGCCAGTAAATTTGCGTTTTGACGACACCAATCCTGCCAAAGAAGAGCAAGAATATGTTGACGCCATTAAAGAAGACTTGCAATGGTTGGGTTTTGATTGGGCAGAAGAGCGCTATGCTTCCGATTATTTTCAACAATTGTATGACTGGGCGGTTTTAATGATTAAAAACGGGAAGGCCTACGTAGATAGTCAATCGTCGGAAGCTATGGCAATTCAAAAAGGAACTCCAACACAACCTGGCGTTGATGGTCCATTCAGAAATCGATCAGTTGAAGAAAATTTACAACTTTTTGAAGCAATGAAAAACGGCGATTTTCCAGAAGGAAGTCACGTTTTAAGAGCTAAAATTGATATGGCTTCTACAAATATGTTGATGAGAGATCCTTTGATGTATAGGGTTTTGCACCGTCATCANCATAGAACAGGGAACGATTGGAAAATNTATCCAATGTATGATTATGCCCATGGCGAAAGTGATTATATCGAACAGATTTCGCACTCTATTTGTACTTTAGAATTTGTAATGCACCGTGAATTATACAATTGGTTTTTAGACCAGATTTATGATGAGACCAAAGTTCGTCCAAATCAATATGAGTTTGCCCGTTTGAATTTGAATTACACCGTAATGAGCAAACGCAAATTGCTGCAATTGGTTCAAGAAAAAATTGTAAACGGTTGGGATGATCCAAGAATGCCTACAATTTCAGGTTTACGTCGTCGTGGTTATACTGCAAAATCTATTAGAAATTTCTGCGAAACTATTGGAGTTGCGAAACGCGAAAACGTAATTGATGTGTCGCTTTTGGAGTTTTGTTTACGTGAAGATTTAAACAAGACTGCTCCTAGAGTAATGGCTGTTTTAGATCCTGTAAAGTTGGTAATTACCAATTATCCTGAAGGAAAAGAAGAATGGTTAGATGCAGAAAACAACCAAGAAGATGAAAGTGCAGGTTACAGAAAAGTGCCATTTTCTCGTGAATTATACATAGAAAGAGAAGATTTTTTAGAGGTGGCTCCAGCTAAATTTTTCAGATTAAGTATCGGAAATGAAGTACGCCTTAAAAACGGCTATATCATTAAAGGCGAAAGTGTTGTTAAAGATGTAAATGGAATAATTACCGAAATTCAAGTAACTTATGACGAAGATTCACGTTCTGGAAGCGGAAGTGAAGCCAGTCAAAGAAAAGTAGCGGGAACCTTGCATTGGGTTTCTATTGCGCATGCAATTGAAGCTGAAGTTCGTTTGTATGACAGATTGTTTATAGATGAAGCGCCTGATGCTCATAAAGAGAAAAACTTCTTAGATTTTATGAATAAATCATCATTGGAAGTCGTAAAAGGATTTGTAGAACCAAGTCTTGCCGATGCGAAATCTAATGATAAGTTTCAGTTTCAACGTTTGGGTTATTTTACTGTTGATAAAGATTCAAATGCTTCAAAATTAGTGTTTAACAAAACTGTTGGACTAAAAGATGCTTGGGAAGAAAAAGGCAAAAAAGAAGAAAATTTATTGATGAATACTTTAAAAGAACTCAATAAATTTGTAAAAGAAAAGGATGAAAATGCTGCCGAATTTATCTTAAAACCAATTGTTGAAAACATAAAAAGTATTGATAACTACAGTTTGATTATCAATACAATTGTTAAGAATATTAAGAACGATAACAATGCTTTGTTGTTTGCTAATTTAGTTTTAAAATATTCCGACAAAGTTTCGTCAAAAGACATTGAAATCGAACAATTGACAAAGTTATATTCGATGTCATTGAAAAGTCAATTGGTTTTAGCTCGAATTTCCGCCATTGAAAATTTAAAAAATGATGAAATCAATTTGAAAGATTTTCAAAAACAATTATCAGAATTAAAAAATGCAGAAAAAAACGAGAAAGTTTTGGAATTGTTAAAAACGGTTTAGTTTTAAAGTATAGATTTTATAAATAAAAAGTCAACAGCAATGTTGGCTTTTTCTATTATTGAGAAATCTTATCGTAATCAGGGAAAACATTTGATTTTACTATTAAAAATGGCTTTCATAAATCTATTTTAAGAGAATTAAATTTAATATTTGAGTTGGCGTAAGTTTTAGCAATAAACGTTTCGCAAATCTTTTTATTTCGTCTTTTGATTAGAAAAGAAGTCAATTTTCACAAATTTAGTTTACCATTTACTATTGATAGTAAAAAACAATCAAAATGTTAAATAAAAAAAGAGCTCAATTGCTTGAACTCTTTTTTTAATTTACTCGACTTTATTTATTATGCAGTCGGAGTGGTGTCACTTGGATTATAATCGGTTGAAGTATGATCTGTTTTCTTCTTAATTCTTTTTGGTTGATTTTTCATCGTCTCACCAATTTGATTACTTGCCGTAAAACTCGCAACCATATTATTTAACATATCACTTCCGGCTTGTGGCGAATTAGGTAATAATATTAAATTAGAATTTGTGTCGGCTCCAATGGCTTGCAAAGTATCGTAATGTTGGGTAACAACAATCAAAGCAGATGCTTCTTGAGAGTTGATGCCAACAGAATTTAAAACTTCTACACTTTCGACTAAACCACGTGCTATTTCTCTTCGTTGGTCTGCGATTCCTTGACCTTGTAGTTTTTTACTTTCCGCTTCTGCTTTTGCTTTTGCAACAATTCTTATGCGCTGTGCTTCACTTTCAAATTCTGCCGCCGTTTTTTCTCTGTCTGCCGCATTGATTCTGTTCATCGCATTTTTAACTTGAATGTCTGGATCAATATCAGTTACTAAAGTATTGATAATATCGTAGCCATAAGTGGTCATTGCTTCGTTCAATTCGCGTTTTACAGCGATTGCAATGTCATCTTTTCGGACAAAAACATCATCTAAAATCAATTTTGGAACTTCAGCCCGAACAACGTCAAAAACATAAGCAGTTATTTGATCATGAGGATATTCTAGTTTGTAAAATGCTTCATAAACCTTGTTTTGAATCACATTAAATTGAACAGAAACTTTCATTTTAATAAACACATTGTCTTTGGTTTTTGTTTCAATAAGCACATCAAGTTGTTGGATTTTTAGATTTACTCTGCCAGCAATTCTGTCGATAATTGGAATTTTTAATTGCAATCCCGAGCTTCTAATGCTCATAAATTTTCCAAAACGCTCAATCACAACTGCTGTTTGTTGCTTTACGGTGAAAAACGCAGCGAAGAAAATAAATAATCCGATAAATAAGAAAATAAAAAGAATAGGACTCATTTTTGATTTTTTAATTTGTTAGTATTGTTATTATACGTGGAAAATTTGTGTTTGTTACAAATCTAGCTTAGTTATCAAAAAATCCTTTTTTACTGTAATTTTCTGCCTGGTTTTATAAATTGTTTTACACAAAATGTTTACCAAGATTCCAACAGAATTGTAATTAGCACTTAAGTATGTCACATTAGAACACCTAATTTATTGCTAATATTGATTGGAAAAGGTGTTAACTCCACTAAACACTTACAATCCTAACAAGAATTTTATAAACTAATTATTGCTTTTTCAATTCTTTTTATGGTTGCTTCTTTCCCAATCATTTCCACAATATCAAAAAGATGAACACCTTTTAGCGCTCCAACCAAACTCAAACGGAAAGGTTGCATTATTTTTCCCATTCCGATTTCGTTTGTCGTCATCCAGTCTTTTGTAGTAGCTTCGATATTTATTGAAGTAAAATCTTCAATTGAATTCAAAACTTCAATTAATTTTTTCATCAAATTTGGCGTTTCCTCTTTCCAATTTTTAGCTGCTTTTTCATCATAAGAAGTTGGAGCAACAAAGAAATATTCGGATAGTTCCCAAAATTCTGAAACAAAATTCGCTCGTTCTTTTATTAAGGAAACTATTTTTGTTAAACTTGTTATTCCGAGGAACAAGGAGTGTATTCCGTGTTGAATCAAAATTTGTTTGTATTCCTTCGCTAAATCTTCATCGCTTTGTTGCTGCAAATAATGATGATTAAACCATTTGTTTTTCTCTGGATCGAACTTTGCTCCCGATTTATGCACTCTCGTCAAATCGAATTTTTCTACCAATTCCTCTAAAGAAAAAATTTCCTGTTCTGTTCCATCATTCCAACCCAATAATGCTAAAAAGTTAACCACTGCTTCTGGAAAAAAACCTTTTTCTTTATAACCCAACGATATTGTTTTGCTGGCAGCATCTTCCCATTGCAATGGAAAGACAGGAAATCCTAATTTATCGCCATCGCGTTTAGATAATTTTCCGTTTCCAATAGGTTTTAAAATTAACGGTAAATGTGCAAATGCTGGACTTTCCCAACCAAAACTTCTGTACAACAAAACGTGTAGCGGCATGCTAGGCAACCATTCTTCCCCACGAATAACATGTGAAGTTTCCATCAAATGATCGTCTACAATATTGGCTAAATGATAGGTTGGCATTCCGTCAGATTTAAACAAAACTTTGTCATCTAGTAGATTCGTTTCAAATTTTATATCTCCACGAATAATGTCATGCAAATGCAAAGTTTCATTTACAGGTGTTTTAAATCGAATTACAAAATCTTCGCCATTAGCAATTCTTTTTTGTGTTTCTTCTATAGAAATAACCAACGAATTATCTAATTTTTCTCGGTTGTGGTGGTTGTAAATAAATGTTCTTCCTTCTTCNTCGTGTTGTTTTCTTTGAAAATCCAATGCATCATTACTATCAAAAGCATAATAAGCATTTCCAGTTTCAATTAACTCATCGGCATATTGTTTGTACAAATGTTTTCTTTCCGATTGACGATAAGGACCAAATTTTTCATTTTTCCCAACAGTTTCAGTTGGTGAAATCCCTAACCATTCCAAAGCGTCTAAAATATATTGTTCAGCACCATCTACAAACCGATTTTGGTCTGTATCTTCTACACGCAAAAAGAAAACGCCATTGTGTTTTTTAGCAAATAAATAGTTGAAAAGGGCAGTACGAACGCCACCAATGTGCAATGCGCCAGTTGGACTTGGTGCAAAACGCACGCGAACTTGTTTAGACATTTTTGTTGATTTTGTGCAAAGATAATTCATTAACCACAAAATGCACAAAGAATTCACAAAGTTGAAACTTAAACATCGCGAGCTTTGTGTGTAATCTTCGTTATCCTTGTGGTATCTTTATAAATTAGGTTGATTTTTTAATATTTAATTTTAACATTCCTTTATTCATTATAATTATTACTTTTATCGGTTATAAAAAAGTTTATATATTTTGGANACTAAATCAATTATTTATCAGAAGCTAGAAGGTTTTATTAAGAAGTTTTACACCAATGAATTGCTGAAAGGAATTATCTTTTTTGTGGGTTTGGGTTTAATTTACTTTTTACTTACACTTTTTGTCGAATATTTTCTTTGGCTAAAACCCGTGGCAAGGACATTTTTGTTTTGTATTTTCGTTATTGTTGAAGTTTTTCTTTTGGCGAGGTACATTTTATTTCCTATTACTAAACTTTTTAAAATCCAAAAAGGCATTGACTATAAAGATGCGTCTAAAATAATCGGTGATCATTTTACCGAAGTGAGCGATAAATTGACAAATTTTTTGCAATTGGCTAATGACGAAAACCAATCAGAATTATTATTAGCATCGATAGATCAAAAGGCAAATTCGTTGCAACCAGTTCCATTTTCAAACGCAATAGATTTTAGTAAAAACAGGCGGTTTTTGCCATTGGCAATTATTCCAATTTTGTTTTTTGCGTATTTTTATATTTCAGGAAATGCTAATATTTTGTCGCAAAGTTTGGATAGGGTGGTGCATTTTAAAAATCAATATTTACCACCAGCTCCATTTGAATTTGTGATTATAAATCCAAATCTTCAAACCGAACAAGGCAATGATTTTGTTTTACAAATTAAATCAAAAGGAAAAGTTGTACCAGAGAATGCTATGATTTTCATTAATGATGAAAGTTATTTCATGGAAAGTTCAAAGCCGGGTGTTTTTGAATACCGATTTTCGAAACCTTTTAAAAACATAGAGTTTCACGTCGAAGCCAACGAAGTTTCCTCTAACGCTTATGAACTTGCGGTGGTTGCAGTTCCTACGATTGCGAACTTTGAAATGATTGTGAATTTTCCGTCGTATTTAAATAGAAAAGCTGAAATCGTTAAAGGAACTGGAAATGCAATTGTTCCAGAAGGTACGCGCGTAACTTGGAAAGTGGCCACTTTGGCTACAAAATCAGTTCAATTTTCTGATTTAACGACCGTTAGTGCTTTTTCTTCTTCGGAAAATAGTTTTCAATTGTCTAAAAGTATTAATCAAAATATTGATTATCAAATTATTACTTCTAACGAAAAAGTGAAGGATTATGAGAAATTAAGCTATCAGATTTCGGTAATTAAAGACCAGTATCCTACAATTGAAGTCGATAATGCGCCAGATAGTTTAAAGATTGATAAAAGTTTTGTTGTAGGAAAGGTTGCCGATGACAATGGTTTATCTAAACTGCAAATTGTTTTCTATCCCAAAAACAAGCCAGAAGCTGGAAAAAAATCATATATTCCCGTAAAAAGAGATGTTTTCGATCAATTCATTTTCACCTTTCCGGGTAATCTTCCCGTCGTGCAAGGCGTATCTTACGAATATTATTTTGAGGTTTTTGACAATGATGCCATTCATAATTTTAAAAGTGCCAAGTCGGCTGTTTTTGCCAATAGAATAGCAACAGACGAAGAAAAAGAAGATAAAGTTTTGCAACAACAAAATGACAATATTAATAGCCTTTCCAAATCTTTAAAAGCACAAGACAAGCAACTTTCTGAGTTAGATAAATTGCAGAAATCTGCGAAAGAAAAGGACAATCTTGAATTTAAAGACCAGCAAAAAATCAATGATTTTATCAAACGTCAAAAACAACAAGACGAAATGATGAAGGAGTTTTCTAAAAAGATGGAAGAGAATTTAGACAAATTCAAATCTGAAAATAAGGATGAATTTAAAGAGGAATTGCAGAAACGTTTAGACAATACGGAAAAGGATTTAGAAAAAAATCAGAAACTTTTAGACGAGTTAAAAGAACTGAACGATAAAATTAAACAAGACGAATTGGTTGAAAAAATGGACCAATTTAAACAAAATTCGAAAAATCAAGTTAAGAATTTAGAACAGTTGGTTGAATTGACCAAAAGGTATTATGTAGAGAAAAAAGCGGAGCAATTGGCGGATAAATTAGATAAATTAGCAGAAAAACAAGAAGATTTATCAAATAAAGAAAAAGAGAATAGCGCAGAAAAGCAAGAAGAAATCAATAAGGATTTTGATAAAATTCAAGAGGATTTAAAAGAGTTAGATAAAGAAAACAAAGAACTTAAAAAGCCGATTGATATTCCGAAAGATGCAGAAAAAGAAAAAAGCATTGATGAAGATCTTGAAAAAGCAAAGGATGAACTACAAAAGGAAAGTAAAGCGAAAGCCAAACCAAAGCAAAAAAGCGCGGCAAAAAAAATGAAGGAAATGAGTGCTGACATGCAAGAAGGCATGGAAGCTGGTGGCCAAGAAGAAATGGAAGAAGACGTGGCGATGCTAAGACAAATTTTAGATAATTTATTAGCATTTTCATTTTCGCAAGAAACTTTGATGGGGCAATTTAGTAGTTTAAAGAGAGGGAATCCAACGTTCAATAAAAACCTTAAAAGACAACAAGATTTGCGTTTGCAGTTTCAACATGTAGATGACAGTCTGTTTGCGATGTCACTTCGTAATCCAAAAATTGGAGAAGAAATTACAAAAGAAGTTGGAAATATCCATTACAATATTGATAAATCTTTAGAATCTTTAGTGGAAGCTTTGGTCCCAAAAGGAGTTTCTCACCAACAGTACACCATTTCCTCTTCAAATAAATTGGCCGATATGTTGAGTGAAACTTTAAATGGAATGCAAATGTCTATGTCAGGAATGAGTGGAAAAGGTAAGCCGAAACCAGGCAAGGGGGAAGGAATGCAGTTGCCAGACATTATTAAAAAACAAGAAGGTTTAGGCAAGAAAATGAAAGACGGTATGGACAAAGGTGATAAACCCGGAAATAAANCTGGTGACAAACCNGGNCAAAAACCCGGCGACAAGCCAGGCGACGGTAAAGAAGGTAAATCAGGTAAGCCGGGAGATAAAGGAAAAGATGGTAAAGCCGGAAAGGATGGCGAGAGCGGAGGCGACGGCGAAGGAAATGCAGGGGAGATAATGCAGATTTATAAAGAGCAAAAGCAATTACGAGAATCATTAGAGCGTGAATTGAATAAAAAAGGATTGGGTCAAAATGGTCAAAACGCTTTGAACCAAATGAAGGAAATCGAAAAGCAATTGATTAACAAAGGATTTAAGAATGATGTTTTACAACGTATTTTAAATGTCAAACAAGAGTTATTAAAATTAGATAAAGCAATTCAGCAACAAGGTGAAGAAGAGAAGAGGCAAGGAGAAACCAGTAAAAAACAGTTTAATAATCAAACGAATGCTATGCCAGCGGGATTGAAAGATTATTTGAATTCTATTGAAATTTTAAATAGACAAAGCTTACCTTTGCGCCCAAATTTTAATCAGAAAGTGCAAGAATATTTTAAGAAAGATGATAAGCTTTAACTACGAAACCGATTTTGAATTAGACAATGAAATTTTGTTTTCCGAGTGGATCAGTAAAATTATTGTTTCAGAAAATAAAACTGAGGGAGAGATAAATTATATTTTTTGCGATGACGATTATCTGCATAAAATCAATTTGGAATACCTCCAGCACGACGATTTAACGGATATTATTNGCTTTGATTACTCTGTGGGAAATGAGTTACACGGCGATATTTTTATTTCTATTGAAAGAGTCAAAGAAAACGCTGCCGACTATGATGTTACTTTTAATGAAGAGTTAAAAAGAGTAATGGCGCACGGGGTTTTACATTATGCGGGATACAAAGATAAGACAGAAAAAGATGCTGGCATTATGAGAACAAAGGAGAACGAGAAAATTGCGCTTTTCGATAATTAGAACAAATGTTTCACGTGGAACATCTACGGTTTTAATTTCAAATCTAGCTTGAATCAAAAANCATAATTTGTTAATCTAAAANTTACAGTNCCACGTGGAACAATTTCAATCCAGAATAACTAAATCTTAAATCAGATATCGTTAATCTACAATCAAAAATCAAATGTTCAAAGATTTATATGACGTTATTGTAGTAGGAGCAGGCCACGCCGGTTCAGAAGCCGCAGCGGCAGCCGCAAACATGGGCGCGAAAACCTTATTAGTTACAATGAGTTTGCAAAATATTGCACAAATGTCTTGTAATCCTGCAATGGGCGGTATTGCTAAAGGTCAAATCGTGCGAGAGATTGATGCGCTTGGCGGATATTCCGGAATTGTTTCTGACAAGACTGCCATTCAATTCAAAATGTTGAATAAATCAAAGGGTCCAGCAATGTGGTCTCCTCGTGTACAAAGCGACAGAATGCGGTTTGCAGAAGAATGGCGATTGATGTTAGAACAAACCCCAAACCTTGATTTTTATCAAGAAATGGTTAGTGGATTGATTATAGAGAACGGTAAAATTAAAGGGATTAAAACTTCATTAGGATTAGAAATTCATGCAAAAGCAGTTGTGTTAACCAATGGTACTTTTTTAAATGGTTTGATTCATATTGGCGAAAAACAATTTGGTGGAGGTAGGGCAGGAGAAAGTGCTGCTTATGGAATTACGGAAGATTTGGTAAAAGTAGGCTTTGAAGCCGGTAGAATGAAAACAGGTACCCCGCCAAGAGTAGACGGACGTTCGTTGGATTATTCTAAAATGAATGAGGAAAAAGGAGATGCAAAACCAGATAAGTTTTCTTATTCTAATTTAACAAAACCTTTGGCCTTCCAAAAATCATGTCACATGACGTATACTTCGCTTGATGTTCATGATATTTTGCGTGAAGGTTTTGATCGTTCTCCAATGTTTAATGGAAGAATCAAAAGTATCGGCCCAAGGTATTGCCCTTCTATTGAAGATAAAATTAATCGTTTTGCAGACAAAGAAAGACACCAACTTTTTGTAGAACCTGAAGGATGGAACACAGTNGAAGTTTATGTAAATGGCTTTTCAACATCGCTTCCAGAAGACATTCAATTTAAAGCTTTGCGTTCGGTTGTAGGTTTTGAAAACGTCAAGTTTTTTCGACCAGGTTATGCCATCGAATACGATTATTTTCCTCCAACACAATTAAAACATACCTTAGAAACTAAATTAGTGGAAGGTTTATACTTTGCTGGACAAATTAACGGAACAACCGGATATGAAGAAGCAGCATCTCAAGGATTAATGGCTGGCATAAACGCAGCTTTAAAGATTCAAGAGCGAAACCCTTTAATTCTAAAACGAGACGAGGCCTATATAGGTGTTTTAATAGACGATTTAATCACAAAAGGAACAGAAGAGCCGTACAGAATGTTTACGTCANGAGCGGAGTTTAGAACGCTTTTACGACAAGANAATGCCGACTTTAGATTAACTCCNATGGGTTATGAAATTGGTTTGGCATCTGAGAAGCGTTTGCGAAGAATGGAACATAAATTAAATGAATCTGAAAAAATGGTTGCTTTTTACAAAGAGACAAGCATTTCGATGGCAGAAGCAAATCCAATTTTAGCATCTAAAGCAACTGCTGCTATTTCGCAAAGCGATAAGATTTTTAAATTATTCTCAAGACCACAAATCGATTTAGAAGACATTTTAAAAATAGAAAAAGTTGCTGAATATATTACCAACAACGATGTAGATCAAGAAATTTTAGAGCAAGCAGAGATTCAAGTTAAGTATTCAGGTTATATTGACAAAGAACGAAATAATGCTAATAAATTGACCCGTTTAGAAGAGGTAAAATCCCTGATAATTTCGATTACAGTCAAATAAAATCGATGTCGATTGAAGCAAGGCAAAAAATGACGAAAATTCGTCCGGCAACAATTGCACAAGCTTCAAGAATCAGTGGCGTTTCGCCAAGTGATGTTTCTGTTTTATTGGTTTATTTAGGAAGGTAAGATTTTAGATTTCAGAATTTAGAATTTAGAATGGGAATAATATAATTGCAAAGGAAAGTCTTTTGATAGGTTTTGTTGGTANAGCGCCGCTAAATTTTAATTCCTAAATCCCAAATCCTAAATCAAAATGTTCCACATGGAACAATCGTCCAAAGCCAAGCTATGACTAGAAAAATTGTAATATTGTTTTTAATTTTAATTGCTGTTTCCTGCGGNATAAGCCGGCAGCGCATAGAAATTCCAGATTACTTAGTTGTTTCAAATGGAAAANAAATTCTTGGAAACAAAAGTTTAAATGCTTTCGTTTTTGAAAACAANTTAAAAAACATTCCNTTTCAACAATATGTTTCATCAAAGTTTAAGTCAAACAATTTTTTTCAAAAAGAAATTTGGATTGCTATTGATAATGATAAATTCAAATTAATTTTTTATGATAACGACGAGTTTGAGAAATACATGGGAACTTCAAATTATGTAGCTTTAAACCAAGAAACAGCAGCTAATAAAACTGGAAATAACGCAAAATTCATTGCTATTTCGATGATAAATTCGCAAAATGAAGATTGCTTAATTGAAGGTTCGCTTTATCAAAACATTGCGATTTCTTATTTAAAAAAATTAAAAGACGATTACCTGAAAAACTATGGACAATTTTAAACAAAAAGTATACCTCACCGTTAAAGACCATTCTGTTTCGAAAGAAACGTTTGGGCTGCACCACGATGAAAAACTCGACTTATTGATTACTTTTCCGAAACCTACCGAAACTGAATTGCCGAGCTATTACGAAAGCGAAGATTATATTTCTCATACAGACGGAAAAAGGACTTTGTTTGAAAAAGTTTATCAATACATCAAGGACATTGCGCTTAAAAACAAACTCGATCTAATCAATGGCCTTCAGCCCGACAAAGGAAATCTTTTAGATATTGGAGCTGGAACGGGTGATTTCTTAGCAGTTGCAAAACAAAATGGTTGGAAAATTACAGGAATTGAACCAAACGAAAAGGCCAAAAACATTGCCATCAACAAAGGAATTTCATTCGTTGAAAACAGTGAATTACTAGAAAAAGAGAGTTTTGATACCATCACAATGTGGCATGTTTTAGAGCACGTTCCCGATTTAGAATTACAAATAAAAGAGTTGAAAAGACTNTTAAAACCAAACGGAACGATTTTAATTGCTGTTCCAAATTTCAATTCTTACGACGCAAAACATTATGGTAGTTATTGGGCAGCCTATGATGCGCCAAGGCATTTATGGCATTTTTCTAAAACAGCAATTAAATTACTTTTCGAAAAACAAGATTTACATTTACAAAAAGTGCTTCCGATGAAGTTTGATGCTTTTTATGTTGCTTTACTTTCAGAAAAATACCAAAAAGGAAAAATGAATTTAATTAACGCTTTTTTGGTTGGATTGAAGTCAAATTTCAAAGGAAGTCGAAATTTAGAATATTCGTCCCATATTTATGTGATAAAAAACGATAAAAACTAAAATAAAGCTTCAAAACTGACGATTTCGACACAAAACATCAAA
>JGI25914J50564_10000500_pt1 | contig 13158 bp, 16 predicted proteins | sample LauGreSuBDMM15SN_2_FD_50564 | JGI IMG/M metagenome (IMG submission 50564) | reverse complement strand
CCACTGCCAATTATTGAGCCGCTGATCTGACAATTGCTCTCAATTTCTACTTTAGATTCAATAACGCTGCCATTATTAATAATGCTATTGCTTGCAACTGCTGCTGAGGGTGAAATTAAATGATCCCCGCTATGAATTGGTGTGGCAGATGATTTTATTTCACCAGTAATTAGATCAGCAGATGCCTTTACTAGGGCGGCTGGGGTGCCGATATCTAGCCAGTATGAGTTATCCAAGTAACCAAAGACGCTAACTCCTGCAGCTAGGAGCTCAGGAAAAGTTTGCCTTTCCACACTTACTACTTGATTAGCTGGAATCTTTTCAATCACCTGCTGATTAAATATATAACACCCAGCGTTAATCAAGTTGCTGACGGGGTTTTCCATTTTTTCTAGAAAAGATTTAACCCGGTTATTTGCTGCTAACTCCACACAGCCAAAGGCCCTAGCATCTGCGACCTTAGTCAAATACAGTGTTATATCTGCTTTATTTTTAAGATGAAAATCCAACTGCGCACTTAAATCATGGCCACTTAAAACATCCCATTAAATACCACCACTTGATCACACTTATCTAAAGCTGCTGCTGCGTTACGAATACCACCACCAGTTCCTAGTGCAGTTTCTTCGACAGCGTATTTGATCTTGATACCAAATTTTTCACCATTGCCAAAGTAAGGCTGAAATAACTCAGCTTTATAAGAGGTAGCTAAAACAATCTCAGATATGCCAGCATCAGCTGCCTTTCTTATCTGGTGTTCAGTAAATGGCACTCCGGCAACTTGCANCATTGGCTTTGGNGTATTNAGGGTTAATGGCAGNAGCCGGGTACCCATACCGCCCACTAATAAAATTGCGCTAGTTTTCATGCACTTACCCGCTGTGCTGCTTTACTAATATTTTCATCAGTTGCCGTTAATGCAATTCGAATAAATTGATCGCTGCCATAAAAAGCTCCTGGAGTTACTAAAATACCCAGATTTGCAAAGTAATCCACGGTTTTATAGCCATCCTCACCTTTGGTGCACCAGATATATAAACCAGCCTGGCTGTATTCAATCTTAAATCCTTTACTTAATAATGCGGCTTTAAGTATTTGCCGGCGCCGGTCATACCGCTCAACCTGCTCCTTTACATGCTGCTCATCTGCGAGTGCGGTAATCATTACCTGCTGAACTGGAAGTGGAGTCATCAACCCCGCATGTTTTCGCACCTGCCTAATCTGATCAATTAATTTCACATCCCCGACCACAAAGCCAGCTCGATATCCAGCCAAATTAGAACGCTTAGATAGTGAGTGAACTGCAAGTAGTCCAGTGTTATTACCATTTGCTACCGCCAAAATTGATTTAGCACCGGTGGCAAAACTTAAATAGCACTCATCGCTAGCAACAATTGCATTATTTTTCCGAGCCCAGTTGATGCATGCAGCCAATTGAGTCTCATCTTGTACCTGCCCAGTTGGATTAGAGGGTGAGTTAAGCCAAGCTAAATCAGCATCAGGCCAAGTATTGGCATCTATCTCAACTGGTAGCACCTGTGCTGATGCCATCATGCCACTTACTAAGTAGGTTGGATAAGCCACCTTTGGATAAAGAACTTTTTTACTCTGTAAAAATGTTGGCAATAGTGCAATAAATTCTTTTGAACCAATTGAGGGCAAGACATCAAACTCTCCACTTACACCAAGGTTTTTAATTGCCCACTGCCGAATACCCTGACGCAACTCCTCTGTACCACCAGTTACTGGATAGCCAGGTGAGTTACTAACTTGGGATAGTCGATCTTGAATAAATTTTGGGGTGGGATCAACTGGGGTGCCTTGGGATAAATCTATAAAACCATCAGGATATTTTTTTGCCTTTTCACCATATGGTGCCAACAAATCCCATGGAAAGTCTGGCAGTTTCAGAAGAAACTTATTTCTCTTGTGGTGGTAGTGCTGCAACTATTTCATGATCCTTACCAGTAGGACCAAGTTTTGCTGCGCCCCCAGGAGAGCCGATCTCTACAAAGAACTTAGAGTTGACTTCACTAAAATTTTTCCATTGCGATGGCACATCATCTTCGTAGTAAATAGCTTCAACTGGGCAGACTGGCTCACAGGCACCGCAATCCACACATTCATCAGGTTGGATATAAAGCATGCGGTCGCCCTCATAGATGCAATCAACTGGGCACTCCTCAATACATGATTTATCTTTAACATCCACACAAGGTTGAGCAATTATGTAGGTCATGCCACTCCTTACACCTAGATCTGCCTAATTAGGTAGAGAATACTGCCATCACGCTAAATACTTATACAGCCTTAAGTTTAGTAGAGAGGGTCAAATGCAGCCATCAGCGGCTCAGATTGGTGAGCGGGTAAGCATTCGCTTGCATGACCCGCAAGGTGGCTACCGAGACTTACTGGGTATTTTAGTGAGTGAAAACACGGTAAAAAAGAAAGATGGCACTTTGATTACCTTCGATCCAAGCAAGATCGCATTGTGGAAGATTGTGCCCAATAAATGAGTAATAAAGAGATCTTATTATTTGATACCAAAAGCAGAAAATTACAACCACTAGTAAGTAGCAATGGGAAAAATTTAAGAATCTACAGCTGTGGGCCTACTGTTTATCGAGATGCCCATGTTGGCAATATGCGCACCTTTCTTCTGGGAGATTTGATCACCCGACTAGCAAAGTATCTAGATCATTCTGTTGAATTTATTCAAAACATTACCGATGTTGGTCATATGTCAGAGGATTTTGTAGAAGATAAAATGCTGGCTCAGGCAAAAGCTGAATCTAAAGATCCATTTGAAATCGCTCGCATCTATGAAAAAAGATTTCATGATGACCTAAAAATTCTAAATATTAATCCAGCTGATTCTTATCCAAAAGCTAGTGAGTGCATTGATCTGATGCATGATTTAATTGAAAAATTAATCAAATCAAATAATGCCTATGTTGGTAGTGATGAGTGTGTCTATTTTGATGCCCAATCTTTCGCTGGATATGGCGCAATCAGTGGAAATAGATTGGACTCACTTAAGCCGGGTCATAACTTTGAATACACCGAGGATGGTGCAAAAAGATTTCATGCAGATTGGGCGCTTTGGAAAGCTGCTGCCGGGCGCAGTGAAATGATTTGGGATTCACCTTGGGGTAAAGGTTTTCCTGGTTGGCATATTGAGTGTTCGGCTATGTCATTGCACTACCTAGATAATTTTGTAGATTTACATCTTGGTGGAATTGATCTGCGCTTTCCACACCATGAAAATGAGCGTGCGCAATCAAATGCTGCAATAAATCAGGATGCGGTTGCACTTTGGGTACATGGTGAGCACCTGCTATTTGAGGGCAGGAAAATGGCTAAGAGCACTGGCAATGTTGTCCTTGTTTCAGATTTAAAGACAAAACATATTGATCCACTAGCACTGCGGCTTTGTTTCTTAGAAAACCGGTATCGAAGTCAAATGGATTTAAGTTGGGATAGTTTGAAGGCTGCGCACTTGCTGTTACAAAGATGGCGGCAAAAAGTTCAATCTTGGAAGAGTGATGAAGAGGTTGATCAAGCAGCGGTGCAAAGGTTTATTGATGAGATCATGGCTGATCTGCGGCAAGATCTTGATACACCAAGGGCTTTGCAAAAATTAAGAGGACTAGAAAAATCTGAAATTATCTCTGCTGCAAATAAGTATCAAATTTTTATTGCAGCGGATAAAGTATTTGGTCTAGATTTAGATAGGCAGCCTTATAAAAATGAGCTGCCTACTCAGCTTGCGCAGTTACTAGAGCAGCGGGTACAGGCAAGGGCTGCAGGTAATTTTGCTGAAAGTGATCGCCTGCGAGATTTATTAGCTGAGGACAAAGTAGTTGTCAGAGATAGTAAAGAAGGACAGAGCTGGGATTGGCTAATCTAGCGAGAGTTTGATCTAGACAAAATTAAGCTAAAAACTACTACTGCAAAACCACTAATTAAAAATAGATTTCCATAGGTATTACCATAAATCAATATCTCATCACCGTCACCTGGTGTACCGGCTCTGATTACTACTGCTAGCCAGGTTGCACCGGCTAAGACTTGATAGCGCAGGTAATACAAACTTTGACCAACAACTCTTATGCCTAAGTAGGTAAGCAGAAGGGATGCAACAAATCCAAATGGTGGCATGTAATTATGTAACAAGATCGCACCAAAGGCGATTAATGCACCAAATAGCACTGACTTTATGATCTTCATTATTTGACTCCAGCAAAAATATCTAACTCTCTACCGTTTTCATCAAATGGTGGCGATATTTCCCCTTTAACCAAGGTGTAATACTCATCCGCCCATACCGATAGACCTAAGTTATTTGATAGCGCAAAAAATGGTCCATCAACAGATATTTGAGTGGCATGAGCTTTCATGGCAGCTAATTTTTGTGGCACATACTCCTGTGCCTTAACTACTGAGGTAACTAGCTCATCAGCTTTAGCAAATGGCAGTTCATCAACACTTTCGGCGCCGAAAAATTCTGAGCCCATCTCTTTCATTTTATCCATACTGGTTTGCAAAACTGATTTTGGCATTGTGTTCCAATAAATCTTTGTAATCTGCCAGCCTTGGTTTGCTGAAATTTCAGCAGCCCGCATGGCGACTTGATGTGCTTTTATGTGATCGGGATGTCCATACCCACCAAACTCATCGTAGGTAATCATGACTTGTGGCTTAATCTCCAGAATTACTTTGACCAACTCATTTGCCGCTTCATCTAAATCAGATTGCCAAAAAACATCATTACGCTCATTTTGTGGGGCACCGATCATGCCGCTATCTCGCCATTTTTTATTTGGTGATCCTAAGAAACGAAAATCACTGATTCCAAGTTCAATCATCGCATCTTTTAATTCAATCTCACGATGATCACCTAGTTTGTCATCTTTATCACTTGCTAAATTTTTTAAACTTTCTACTAGTACCTCTCCCTCTTCACCTCTGGTGCAGGTAACCAAGGTGACATGTACTCCTTCTACCGCATATTTAGCCATTGTTACACCATTGTTGATGGTCTCATCATCTGGATGGGCATGTACTAATAACAATCTTTTTTCTGCTTTCACCCGCACAATATAACTATAAAAGTAATAAAACCTGACAATTTATCTAATTACAGATTAGAATTGATAAGTGATGGATGAGAAAGCAGCACGATTGCCCCGTGATGAACGCCGTGCGCAACTTCTAGTTGCTGCCCTTGAAGTTTTCACAGCTGCTGGATATCACTCAGCTGCGATGGATGAAATTGCAGATAGAGCCAAAGTTAGTAAGCCAGTTCTATACCAACACTTTCCTTCAAAGCTAGAGCTTTATCTCGCGGTATTAGATCTTCATATTGACTCATTAGTTTTTGCAATTCAAAAAGCAATTGCCTCAACCCGAGAGAACTCCTCAAGAGTTTCAGCAACAGTTGAAGCCTATTTTGGGTTTATTAACTCTGAGGGAGAGGCTTTTAGATTACTTTTTGAAAGTGATATGAATTTAGAGCCACAGGTTAGGGAGCGATTAAATCGCATGACCTATGACTGCGCCGCTGCGGTGAGTGCGGTTATTTCCATTGATACCGGATTGGGTAAAGAGGAATCTATGATGCTTGCTGTTGGCATTATTGGCACCGTCCAGACCACTGCCAGGCATTGGTTGGATAGAGATGGAAAAATTGATCGCCAGCGCGCTACTGAACTAGTAATGAATTTGATCTGGCGGGGTATTTCTGGGTTTCCTAAATCACAATCTTAAATTCGCAAAGTAATCACCCAATAGATAGGGTTAAGCAATGGCAACTGCAAAAGTAAAAAGTGCAACAAAAACTGATGTGAAAATCGGTATCTCTGATACCACTCAGGAGATAAATTTTGAGTGTGCAAGTACTCAAGCTGAGGTAATAGCAAAAGTTAATGAAGCCATTAAGTCTGCAACAGTTTTATCACTTAGTGACACCAAAGGTCGAGAAATTCTTGTTCCACACAGCAAGATAAGTTTTGTTGAAGTTGGCGAGTCCGCAGAGCGCCGCGTTGGCTTTGCCAACAATAATTAAGCTTTAATCATCCTTCGGGCATCTGCCCTTGATTCAAGTTGCTCCCATTGCTTAGGGTTGGTGGTGTACTCACCTAAGGTATTGAGTTTGCCATTGCCGTGATAATCACTGGCACCAGTCATGACCAAATTAAATTCTTGGGCAAGTTCAATAAGTGCTTTTTTTTCATCAGGTGAGTGATCTCGGTGATCCACCTCAACCCCATCTAAGCCAGCTGCTATTAAGGAGCCAAATGTTTGAGTTGAGATTGTTCGACCACGATGAGATGCCATTGGATGGGCAATCACTGAAACCCCGCCGGCAGCCTTAACCAAATTAATAACTGCTTCAGGTGATGGTGAATGGTGGGCGACATAATATTTTGATTTATTATGCAACATTTGTGCGAAAACTTCCTCGCGGTTACTAAAGACTCCCTTTTTAATCAGTGCATCAGCAAGGTGTGGTCTGCCAAGTGTTGCCCCTTCCGATAGTTGCGCTAAAACATCAGTCATGGTGACATCAATGCCTGCTGCATTAATCCGAGCAATTATTTTTTCCATTCGCCCGTATCTATTCTCTCTAGTTTGCTCCATCACGCTGATTAACTCCTTGTTTTCTGAGTCAAACAACAAACCTAAAATATGAACGCTTATGCCATCAGCTGTTTGGCAGGAAATCTCAGCGCCAGGAACAAGTGAGATTCCTGGACGTAATGCAGCTGTTGCCTCTTGCCAACCAGCGATTGAATCATGATCAGTNAGNCCCAGTANTGAGATTCCAGCAGCTAATGCTTTGTTAACAAGTTCAGCAGGTGTATCGGTTCCATCACTGCAATTGGTGTGGGTGTGTAAATCAATCATTAATTTATTTACTTTCTTCCATGTCAGTGGATCGATTTGAACGTAATACAAATAGCGTACAACCAAAGAGCAATCCAATGATTCCAGGAATTGTGCCCGATGGTGGTTGTTGTCCAAGCCAAAGGTAAGCCAAGATTGCACTTACTGGTACTTCAAAAAATACAACTAAGGAAACTACCGCTGGTGAAACTCTTTTTAAGGTGAAATTAAAAAGTGTATGTCCTAAAAATTGGGCACCAATTATTAATCCAGCAAGCAAGATCCACTCAGTAGTTGTAAATCCAGTGAGCTCTGATTCACTTATTAAAACTACTGGAAATATTAAAATCGCACAGGTGGCAAAACAGATAGTAGTAAATGTTGAGGTAGAGATTTCTTTTTGTACTCTCGCCGCGATGATCATGTAAGCCGCNCCTACCGCCCCACCAAAGACTGCCAACATGTCGCCTTGGAAAGCGCGAACTGAAAGATTTAAATCTACGCCAGAGATTAANGCTACAGAGAAAAATGCAATNACCATGCCACCNATAGACTTTTTTGGGATATGCCCACCAGCAAGTTTTATAAATAATGCAGCAAATATCGGTTGAGTTGCAGTTAGTGCCGTACCAGTTGCAACACTAGTTAACTTCATTGCCCAAAAGAAACAGACAAAATGTGTGGCAAGTAAAACACCAGCTAACACAGACCAACGTATTGCATTTCTCTGGGAGGCAGTTTTCCACTCACCTCGAGCCAACGCAAAAGGCAGCATGACCAATGCACCTACTAAGTTTCGCCAGAAAATCAATGTCGGTATGGGCATCGTGCTCTTAGCAATAATTGGACCTGAAGAGCCAATGCCGATCACGCCAAGAATCAGAAATGGAATATCACGCCCAGTTGGTAATTTGGTGTGGTCTTGATCTTTCATAGGTAAAACCTATCTCCAAATTAATTATTATTATGAATCACAATCTAGACGCTACCCTTACGCCATGAATACAAGTAAAGGATCAATCCTAAATCGTGTATTCCTAGCCCGATTAGCTGGCACTGGGGTCTTTGACCCAAATGGTGATCAACTTGGAAAGGTTAGGGATGCGGTCGCAACCTTGCGTAGCAACAATCAACCACCAAGAATTCTTGGTTTGATTATTGAAGTGCCACCACGGAAGCGAATTTTTATTCCGATTACTCGAGTTACCTCAATAAATAATGGGCATGTAATCATTACTGGCTTATTAAATATGCGCAAATTTGAGCCGCGTGCTAATGAGATAACAGTTCTTGCTGAGATGTTAGATGGAACAGTCACATTAAATGAAAGTGATGAAAAAGTTACTGTGGAAGATATTGCGATGGAGCTTTCTAAAACTGGAGATTGGTTTATTGAACACATTCATATAATGCGTCGAGGAACCGGATTTCGAAAGCGTGGAAGCTACTCCACTGTGCTGTGGTCTGAGATTTCAGGAATTTCTACCACTGAAACTAATCAAGGCGTTAACAACCTACTTGGAACATTAGCAAATTTACGAGCAGCAGATTTAGCTTCCATGATACTTGAATTAAATACCAAACGANGAGTNGAGATTGCTCGTGCGTTAGATGATGAGCGGCTGGCNGACGTTCTAGAAGAAATGAATGANACATCAAGAGTTGNCTTGCTTGCAGAGCTTGAAGGTGAACGGGCAGCAGATGTATTGGAGGAGATGGATCCTGATGATGCTGCAGATTTACTTCGTGAAATTGGAAAAGAGAAAGCACAAAAACTTTTAGCACTGATGGAGCCAGAAGATGCTGAAGGAGTTGCACGATTAATGGATTATGAGGATTACACAGCTGGCGGAATGATGACGACTGAACCAATTGTTTTAACAGCTGATACAACTGTTGCCGAGGCACTATCTCGAGTGAGATTATCTGAAGTTGCACCTGGACTGGCATCTCAGGTTTTTGTTTGTCGAGCACCAGTTGAAACACCTACTGGCAGATTAATGGGTGTAGTGCACATTCAACGCTTACTTCGTGAACCACCTGCAACTTTGCTGGGTGGAATTTTAGATTCAGATATCGCCCCACTTGCGCCCGAGACTGGTTTACATGAGGTTGCATCCCACCTTGCGAGCTACAACCTATTAGCTGCACCTATTGTTGATACACACGATCGGCTCTTGGGTGCGGTAACCGTTGATGATGTGCTGGATCACTTACTGCCAGAGGACTGGCGCCATAAGGATTTAGTCAAAGCAGAAGTTGTGGAGGAATAATCATGGCAAAAGAGAAAATTAATAAGAACTCACTTGAGTTTCCTCGCGAATCTCGTAGAACTCTCAAGCCTTCTTACGATCCAGAAATCTTTGGCCGTTGGTCTGAGCGATTTGCACGATTCTTGGGCACATCCAGATTCTTGGTATATATGACTACTTTTGTATTATTTTGGGTTATTTGGAATTCACTAGCACCGGATGATTTAAGGTTTGATAATTATCCTTTTATCTTTCTGACTTTAATTCTGTCGCTGCAAGCATCATACGCGGCGCCACTGATTTTGCTTGCACAAAATCGTCAAACCGATCGTGACCGTGTGCAGAATAAAGAAGATCGAGAGCGAAATGAGCAAAATTTGGCAGACACTGAGTACTTAACACGTGAATTAGCTACTCTGCGAACTGCTATTGGTGAAGTAACAACCAAGGATTATTTGCATAAAGAGATTGCTGATGCAATTGAAGAAATTGTTCAAAAAGTAAACAAAAAGTCTTAAGTATTTACGTTAAGCCTTACGCCTACTAAGGATTTTGGCCTAACAATTATGCGATCAAGAATTGCATCAAAGATATCCATGATTTTTTGATCACTTAAAACTATTGGATTTCCTGCATCGCCACCTTCTCGAATATTTGTATCAAACGGAACCTTTGCAAGCAGTGGAACATCAGCGCCAACTAATTCACTTAGACGCCTAGCAGTTTCTTCTCCACCGCCACTTCCAAATATCGAGATTTTTTCTCCAGTTGTAGCGGAGATCGGTTTCAGACATATTTTCGATAACGCCAATTACTGGTTGTTTAATTTGATGAGCAATTCTGCCAGCTCGTTCAGCAACCTCTGCAGCTGCAATTTGAGGTGTAGTGACCACAATAATTTCAGATCCAGGAATTAACTGGCCAAGTGAAATTGCGATATCACCTGTACCAGGTGGCAGATCNAGAAGTAGTAAATCTAAATCTCCCCAGTACGCATCACTTAATAACTGCTCAAGAACCTTGTGTAGTAACGGACCACGATATGCAACTGGATCTGATCTTTCTGGCTTGAACATCTCCATTGAAACAACCTTCACACCGTAATTTTCAACTGGAATAAAGGTTTGATCGATCGCAGTCGGCCTTTTATCTAAAATTCCCATAAGTCTTGGAATTGAATGTCCGTAAACATCTGCATCTAAAATCCCGACTTTAAGGCCACGCTTTGCTGCTGCTACCGCCAAATTAACAGTTACCGATGATTTTCCAACACCGCCCTTGCCGGAAGCAATGCCTAAAACTCGGGTTAAAGAATCAGGTTGGGCAAATGGAATAAATTTTTCACGTCCGCCTCTAATAAGTTTCTTCACATTATTTCGTTGTTCTTCATTCATTACGCCAAAAATAACCTCAATAGATTTAACTTCTTCAATTTCACTAAGCGCCTTCGTAATATCTGCCTTTAATCGATCCTTCATCGGACAGCCGACTATGGTGAGCAAAATACCGATCTTTGCCACCCCTGCTGAAAAATCTACCGATTCCACCATACCTAGTTCAGGTAGTGGTTTATGAAGCTCAGGGTCAATCACATTGCCGAGCGCTTTTCTAATTAAATCATTGGTACTCATAAGATATCAGGATCTATCTTCGGTTTTGGCTTGCCATCAAAATCAGATTTATCTATGACATCAGAGATGTGTTTTTTGATCAAAGCTTTTGGATGTAAGTCTTTAACCTGCAAATCTTCATAACCAGGTCCTAGATTATCCTTTATTTCATTTGTTACTTTTTGTGCCATATTTTTAATTTTTATTAAAAATCTTGCCGCATCAGCAGCCATGGTTGGCATTCTGTCTGGGCCAACTAAAATCATGCCCACCACAATAAGTGCAAGAATCTCGCCACCGCCAATATTAAACATATGTACTACCCCTTAGATGCTGCAAGAGTTACGGTTGTTTGGCGGACAATATTATTTCGTTGATATTTAATTGTTACCTTATCACCCACACTTTTGCTACGAATCATGACAATTAGTTCATCTGAATTTTCAACCTCAGCACCATTAAACTCAATGATTAAATCTCCTTCTTTCAAACCAGCTTTATCTGCTGGTCCCCCAGGTGTGATACCAACACCCTCAATAGTTATTAACGCACCACTTCCGGTAAATCTAGAATCTACTGAAATTCCCATAATTGGATAGGTGGCAGAGCCTGTTGCAATCAACTGCTCTGCAGTTTTCTTAGCTTGATTAATTGGAATTGCAAAACCTAATCCAATTGAACCTGCTTGACTGGTAAGTCCAAGTGTTGCAATCGCTGAATTTACACCGACTACTGCGCCTGTGGCATCAACTAGTGGACCACCAGAATTTCCTGGATTAATTGCAGCATCAGTTTGTAGTGCATTAATAAAGGAGCTTTCACCATTTCCACTTCCAGTAGTAACAGCTCGATTTTTAGAGCTGATAATTCCTGAAGTAACTGTTCCCGATAAGCCAAGGGGTGAACCAATAGCAATTACTGCATCTCCCACTTGAACTTGATCACTGTTTCCTAATTGCAAAGTTGGTGCTGCTATGACATCAATTTTTAGTATTGCTAGATCATAAGAACTATCTCGGCCAATTAACTTTGCTGGGTATTTTTTGCCATCAGAGAGTTTGACATTTATTGTGCCACCCCTTGCAGCTGCATCAATTACATGATTATTAGTCAAAATAAAGCCATCACTATCAAAAAAGAAACCAGATCCCGTACCTGAGCCAGTAACTCCGTTAACTGAAATTGAAACTACTGCTGGGATTACTCGCGCAGCAAGGGCTGCAATCGAATCTGGCGCCCGCTCTACCGTGTTATTTGTTTGAACTAAGTTTGCGCCCAAATTTGTAGAACTACTGCGACCAATTACTGCTCCGATACCGCCAGCAATAACCGCTATGACTACTACAATTACAAAAAAATTGGAGTTACTTCGCGCCTTTACTAGTTGTGCAGGCTTTGTTTCAGCATCACTCTGCCACCAAGGAGTATCTGATGGTGGCCTCATTTAAGGAAGTTTATTGGCAACTAATATGCCTGCGCCAATTGGAATCACTGTAGATGTCCATCGTTCATCCTCTTTAACGACTTTAATCACATCTCGCCTTGCAATACTCTCAGGATCACGTTGAGTTGGGTCTACTACCTTGCCACCATTTAACACTTGATCAATAATTAGTAATCCACCAGTTTTTAACATCCTGTGAGATTCTTGCACCATATCAAACAAATCCAAAGCAGGACGAATTATAATTAAGTCATAAGAGTTATCAGCCAACTTTCCGATAACCTCTATTAATTTCCCAGTGATAATTCGATACTTTGTAGGAGCGATATCTGCATCTTCAAATATTGTCCGAGCAATTTTTGAATGCTCTCGCTCTGAATCAACTGTAGTTAATACCCCATCATCAGCCATCCCACTTAATAGCCAAAGTCCCCCAACACCTGATCCAGTTCCAATTTCCACAACTGATTTAGCTTTTAATAGTTGAACTGAAAACTTTAAAAAATTTCCTACAGCAGCGGTTGGATCTGACGCTCCAACCTCTTGACCATTTGCTCTTGCTTGTTGCTTAAAGTAATCCTCATGCGCAAAACTCTCCGCAAATACGTTCATATCTGTGCGCGGTGGAATCGAATCTTTCAAAATGTTGCCAGCCACTCAATTAATAACCTAACTCCAAAACCTGTACCACCTTTAATGTTTTCACCCGCATCAACCTCTGATCTGCCTGTTCCAGCAATATCTAGATGAACCCAGTTGCGTTCACCAACAAACTTTTCTAAAAATAAAGCTGCAGTAATTGATCCGGCTGAAAATCCCATCTTGTCTGCTAAATGATTAAAATCTGCTACTTCACTTTGCAGAGCTTGTGAATAATCATCTACTAAAGGCATGTGCCACACTTTTTCACCAACATTATTGCCAACTTCAAATAATCGCTTAGCCAGCTCGTTTTTCCTGGTGT
>JGI25914J50564_10000498_pt1 | contig 13170 bp, 24 predicted proteins | sample LauGreSuBDMM15SN_2_FD_50564 | JGI IMG/M metagenome (IMG submission 50564) | reverse complement strand
AAACCAAACACCAAGATCAAAAACCCAACCTCAGAGTACTCTATAGTCACAATTCCTAGATCAGGCTCTCACTATCTTCAAGATAGGATTGAGCAGCATACAGGGGTATATGTTAAAAGAAGTCATGAGTTACAAAGTAACAAAATGATAACGATAATCAGAGATCCAATAGACTTCTTGTCTTCTTATGTGGCTATGGACGCTCTCTACTATAAAGGGGGAAGCCTTGATAGTTTTATATCATCGCCAAAGAGTTTTTGTTTTTCTGATTGGTTTAGTGATAATGATATGGAGATTGTCGACAACTTTGACATCATAGTAAAGTATGAATCTCTGATAAACTCACCACTTGAGACAGTAAAAAAGATAGCAGAGAAAATGTCAATTGAGGTAATTGAAGATAGATACAAAAATAACGTTGTAGATCAACCATATAGAAACCACTTAGTATCTAGTAAAAATGTCAATGGCTATGACACAATAAGACAAATAATAGAACAACAAGACCTTACAAGGACATATGATATTTACAATAAGTTCTTGTCTAAGGCCATATAGCCCTATAAAACCACGGTATATAAACATTACGATACACCAGACACCTCCCCATATGGTGGATATCTGCTATACTAGACAAGAGTAGTTCGGGTTCGTATAATGGTCGTACTCCAGGTTCCGAACCTGACAATGAAGGTCCGATTCCTTCACCCGAAGCATTGTTTATACTGGGGATTATGATCCTCTTTTGACATCTCCCGCAAAATTTGCTATACTTGATATATGACCAATGAAGAAATATCAGAGTTGCTAAACAAGGAATCCTATAGGGTTTGGGATACTGCTAGGGTTATCAAGAACCAAGACTACCATGATGGATTGGTTAAGGGACTTAAGATGGCTGCTAAGTTTGTCGCCAAACTATAGTGTACTCTAACTGTGGAACCTATGCTGGTTATCGCAAACACCATAACCATAAGACTAAACCATGTGTTGAGTGTTTGGCTGCATCCAGTGTGTACAATAGATTACGATATGCCAAGAATAATCGTGCTCATGTGACGGCCAAGTATCGTGCCTCAAACCTTGATAAGGTGAGAGGTCGGGAACGCTCTAAGAATAGAAGACGCAGAGCAAAGATTACGAACGACTATAACGAACTCCAGGTTATATCTGTATATGGGATTGATTGCTACTTATGTGGATTAGAGATTGACTTTATGGCTCCCCGAAAATGTGGGATAGAAGGCTGGGAGCAGGGTTTGCATATTGATCATGTTGTTCCTATTGCAAAGGGTGGCTCAGATACCTTGCAGAACGTCAGACCAGCACATGCTTTATGTAATTTAAGAAAGTGGGCAAACATATGATCAACATGGAAATCCCTGATCCATTCCAAACCTTTGTAGCCAAGAAATATGCCAATGCTAAGGGCTATGTTCATGACTGGTTTAGCGGTGAATGGTCTTATAGGTGTAGTACTTGTAAGGAAGATCTTTCTGGTCCATCCCGCAAAATATTGACAAAGATTAGACTTTATCATACAAGAAATGAGTGCTTAGGTGGCTACTAAGAAATGTGACCACACATGGTATATGAGAGAAAAAGGCATTACCTGTACAAAATGTCTAATGATTTGGGAGAGTGATGAGGATATTAATCTGTCCAATTTGTAAGAAGGAATGGGATTTAAGATGGGGTGTCTTTGCTCATGACTCCCTTGCTAGGCATATGAAGGCTACTCACCGATAGTGCCCGTCTAGGGCATAGGGAGGTTTACTACTTCTATTTTGCGCCGAACTTAAAAGAGTGTATGATAAAATATATCCGTGAACAAACTAGAGTCGTCGTATAGTAAATTTATGGGATACAAGATAGCATGCACCCAATGCGACGAACTTCACCTTAAACCAAGTGATGAACCATTTGTCTGCTTTAACTGCCTTTCCGATTGATGGTATAATAGTTATATGGCATACATGATAAACAATAAATCCGTTGGAAATGATCCTTGGTCAATCGAAAGAACTGAGTCGTATCATAAATTTTTAAATAAATTGGGAAACTCTGCAGAAAACATTATAACTATTCCTAATTTTTTAACAAAAGAAGAAATATCTTATTTGATGGAAGGATTAGACGAGAGAGCCTCTCATCGTTTTGTTTCTCAAAAGGGTCCTAACGGAGAGCCATTAACTTACATGCATAAGTATGATGGTCTGCCTGATATTTACAACATTATAAGCAGAGTTAAAAATGAAATAATAAAAGCATATAGTCTAGAGGATATCAATATAGTAGAAAAAGAAGACTTCTTGGGTGTTGTTCACTGGGAGACTGGATCTTACTTAAATGTTCATGTGGATGATCTTGGCTATGTAACAGAAAATCATTTGCCAATTATTATTTATTTAAATGATAACTATGAGGGTGGAGAGATTAAATTTGAAACACATAATCTTTCTATTAAGCCAAAGACTGGTGATTTAGTTGTATTCCCTGGAAATTTGCACTACGCTCATGAGGTTACAAAAATTTTGTCTGGCGATAGATACACACTGCCAATTTGGTTTACGATAGTAGAAGATTGATGGATAGCACAAAAAAAAGAAAACTACTAGATGGGTCTGAAGTAGATGATTACGATTATCCAATAGACTTAATACTACATACAAGGGCTCCTGCAAAATGGAAGTTGATCGATCTTGAAACTGGTCAAGAGTATCTTGGTTCAGAAATATCTCATGAAACATTTGGAGAACTTTTAAGAAGTAAAGTAGCAAAGGCTAAGATAGGATCTTGGTTTAAAACAAAAGGAAGAGTAATAAAAAATGGATAACCAAAAAAAGCCTATAACATTTCACTGGATGTGGAGAAGACACTGGCAGATAAATGACAGTATTGAAAACCTAGACCTTAAAGGAATTCTTGGCATGGCACAAGAACTAGATGGTGCTAATGTAAAATCTGTTTTGCTTCCTTATGGTCCAGGAGGAATTGACTTTTCTTTGGTTATACAAGAAGCATTACAAAAAACAAACCAACTAATAATGACAATTGCACTGCCAGCATACGGAACAAGCCCTGATTATGCTGCTAAAATTGTTGACACATTAAATAAATTTGCCCCTGGCAGAATTGGGGTAAACCTTGTTGCTGGAAGATGGGGAGACGAAGGTAATGGTCATTCTGAAAAAATAGTTATAGATCATTACATGCATGACCCATCACTGATAGATACCCTTGAAAAAAGAGTAGGTATTTCTGCAGTTTGGATGGATAAGATGATGGCTTTAATGGAAGCCCATCAGCACAAGACTCATATGGCAGTTGTTGGCTCATCAGACACAACGATTGGAATAGCAAACAAACATTGTGAATATATATATGTCGATGATAATTTATTGTTTAGAGATCAGTTTAAAAAGATTGATCTAGATAAGGTAAAGCCAATAGTTATTATTGACCCACTTATTATGAATCATCCAGACGATGAAAAGCATGTCAAGTATGATAAAAATGCACCAGTTAGGCAACAGCATCATTTAATAAAAGGCTCAATGATTGATGTTGTTGCACAAATAAGAAATCTATCTGAGCAGTTTGGAGTTTATGACTTTATGATTCATACTGATCAAGAAGATATTAGCGGATTACTGGAACTAGTAAAAAACTTTAATGATATCGTAGTGCCTGAAGGAAATGTCATTGGATACTCTGACCTAACAGTGCAAAACTTTAATAATATTGGAAGTGATCCTAGTAATATAAAAGTATTTAATAATTACTTAAGTAAAGAAGAATGTGATCATATTGTAGGACTTATAAATAGCACGGAGACGAGTAATAACCGTCCTTTGCAACCAGACAGTTCTGGAAATCCTACAATATCTTTGCTATATTATGACTCACTCACTTATTCAGAAAAATATATACCTGGTATTCAGGCTATTTTAGAAAAAGAATTTGGTGTAAAACTAAAGCCAAGGAATTCTCGTTTTGCTCAATGGGTTCATAACAATAGTCAGACTATTCCAATAGATGACATGGGTCACAAAGACTCAAATCATTTAGCAGGCTGGGTCTATCTAAATGATGACTATGATGGTGGTGGCTTGTCGTTCTTCAATCAAGGCTTATCGCTTAAGCCAAAGGCTGGTGATTTGATTCTATACCCTGGAAATCCTCACTACTGGTATCATGTTGGGCCAGCAAATGGCTCAAGATACATCATGCCAATATGGTTTGATTTTGTATAATGATATAATAGTTCTATGAAAAAGTCTAAATGTTTCTTTTGTGAAAATGACGCTACTCATTATGACGTGGTAGTGGATCACTCTGAATATATAGTTGCAGATGTGTGCTTAATTCATTTGTCTATGGGGCTTGTATCGTAGTATGAACCCACCCAAGATAATTGCCTATCCAAGATCTGGAACACACTATCTTCAAAGCCTTATACTGGCACACTCTTCTCAAAAAATAACATTTAGCCACTATCCAGTTACTGAAAACAGATTTATTATAACTATTGCAAGAGATCCTTTTGACAGCATTCAGTCTCATGTAGCAATGAATAAGCACTACAATCCAAAAACATACAAAGAAAATGATTATATAGAGTATTATGTTGATCTGTATAAATATTTATATAACAATGCTAACCTAGTTATTGACTACAACGATCTAATTAATTTCCCTGAAGAAACAACAAAAATGATATGTGATTTACTTGGTTTTGTAAAAAACCCATCAAACCATAAGATGCACGGCGATAAAGAAGATATTGAATATTTAGTCTCTAGTAAAACAGTTAAAGAATATAATGAAGAATATTTTAAAATAGAAGATATGGCAAACTGCTATAATGAATACCACAATCTTTTATCTAAAGTAAATAAAGAGAGTTTGCAATGGAACTAACAAGAGATATTTTGCCTTTTTATAAAGCAGACCAAAATGATCCCTGGTATTTAAAAAAATACTTTACAAATACTCTTGAGTTTGGCTACCATTACCCATATGCAACAGATGCTATTATAAATAAATATAGTGGGGAGTCTTTTTTACCTACTGTAGATGAAATTAACACGTACGAGATTAATAGACTTGGTATGCGTGGAGAAGTAGATCTTGATGCCGATGTTCTAGCCTCTGGCTGCTCTATTACCTTTGGTATTGGAATTCCAGAAGAGGGTAGATGGACGAATATTCTAAGTGATCGGATGAATAAGAGCATAATGAACCTAGGAAATCCTGGAGCAACTGCAGCAACTATCTGTAAACATATTATCAGTTACTGCATGAACAATAAAATGCCAAAAGAAATTTTTTGTCTAATGCCAGATTTTCTTAGAAGTATGGTTGTAGTAGACAAAGAGTTTTATAAGTCAGGCGTAAAAAGAAAAAATGTTGGCACAGAAGATCATCTACAATTAATATTCTGCAATCCTAAAATTAGAACAACTGACAATATGATCTTTATGGAAACAGAAAACAAACAAAATATAGAAGACGCAACTTCTCCACATCAATTAATATTAAATGCTATAGACTATATTTATATTTTAGAATCATTTTGTTTAACAAACAATATAAAACTATACTGGACAACTTGGGACAGGGCAAGTTCTATGATTATGCAAGAACTGTCAATGCTTGAAGACTTTAAATTAAAAAATTTTGTTTCTTTTTATCCAAAAGGTTCAGGAGATCAACTTAATCGGTTCATGAAAGAAAATTGCGTCTTAGACCACACTCATAAATTTAAAGATCATTTGTGTTGGTCAAAAGGATCGGACTATTCGGTTATAAACTATGAAAAACAAACTCAGATGGCTCACCCAGGAATTCATTTTCAATACCATGTGTCAGAGTTTTTCTATAATTTGCGTAATCAAGAAAGTCCTACAGAATGAAAGATCATCTACCATACTTAGTAACATTCCCAAGAAGTGGTTCTCACTATTTTGACGAACTTATTTATAAAGAAGTAGGGATTCACATTGAAAAATCTCACACTCTAAATTTATTGTTTGATAAAAACAACAATAAGAAAAGAAAGTTGATTACAATAGTTAGAGACCCAGTAGACAGCATTACATCCTATAGTGCCTATGAACAAAGCAACGCAGGTCCTAGGCCTTTGTTTGCTACGGATACAAGGGTTAATCAACTTCTTACAGAATATATACTTATGCATAACTTTTTGTATGAACATGCAGACTATATAATTGATTTTAATGATCTTATATCAAATCCAGAGGCTGTAACTAAAAAAATTCTAAGTCTTTTAGCCATAGACTCAGAAGATTATGTTCTTTTCGCTACATATCCAATGAAATATTCTGAACATTACCTTCCGTCAAGCAAAACCTTATCATCCTATGACAAAAATCTATTAGATAAATTTAATTTTGATTCATGTTATTTTTATTACAACAGAATTTTAGAGAAAAAGATTATTATTTAGCCAATTTGACAAAACCAACACACTAAGGTATAATAAATATATGAATCAATTTATGCAAGACTACGCCTCATGGGTACTTGCTGTCATTGGAGTTACAGGCATCTTCTTTGTTGGCCGTAAGACTATTTGGGGATGGTTTGTGCTCCTATTCAATGAATGCCTTTGGATAGCCTATGCTATTTATACTGATCAATATGGTTTTATTTTTAGTGCCCTGGCATATGCAGCCGTATACATTAAATCTTACTTACACTGGAGACAAGAAGAATGAAGTCTGATCAATGTTTAAAGTGTGAAATGCAGAAGAAAGACCCTTTATTTTGGAATACACATCAGACCATGAGTGATAATGTGGTGTGGTGTGCCAAAAGAGCCTAAGATTACGAAGATGGACTGGAGAGCCCTGGGCTATTGGCCAGTGTATAAGGATGGAAAGAGAGTATGGGAAAAAGATGATAAATCATTCGACAAAAACACAGAGAACTAGGATACTTCCATTACGATGGATTGGTAATATTTCTGGAGAGTTTGCAGGCAATCACCTTGTTAAGGCTATTAACTTAGATGAGGAATTAGATAGTGACTTAGGGTTTCGTTATAAATACCATGCAAAAATGTGGGTACTGCTTAACAAACCTTACGAATGGTGGGGCACATACTATACAATTGATATGGATATGTGGAAAAAGGATTTAGATCAAATGAGAATGGATATGTCAGATGAAGGCTGGGATGACTATGACGCTTTTGGTAAGGCATATTGGGATAAAGATAAGGATAAAAAATGAGTATAGATGATATGATATTACGAGAAGAAATTGCAAGGGCTATAGAGGCTATACCTATTGAGCCGTCTGTTACAAATGCTTTGGGTATGCGTATAGAGGCAGCAAAAATTGCAAGGGGATTAGATAACTATATGACTCAGTGGTTTGAGAGACAGGTGGATTTTGAATGATTAGTTTATTTTTTTTAGTGCCAGCATTTATTGCTGGGTATGTATCATGTTATTTTATTATGACATACAAAGTTAGTCAAGACTAGATTGAAGCCTTCTGCATACATATTTGATGTGGATGGAACCCTTGCTAATGTAGATCCATATCTACACCATGTTCGTGGCTCTAATAGGGACTACAACGCCTTTCATGAGGCTTCTATAGATGCCCTGCCAAACATAGAAGTTGTTCAAATGTTAAATAATGCTGTTTCTGATCGACATGCAATCTTAATTGTTACATCACGTAAAGAAAAATATCGGGGACTAACATCTATGTGGCTTGCAAAAAATAATATAAGGTCTCATGCCTTGTTTATGAGGGCAGATGATGATAGCAGACCAGACTACGAAGCAAAGAAAGATATGCTTGATAAGATTAATGTACTCTGGGAAGTTGTGCATGCCGTAGATGACAATCCAAATGTAATTAAATTGTGGGAAGATCATGGAATCCTTACAACAAAAATTGGAACATGGGATGGAAACAAATCTTGACACACACATTTCAATATGGTATGATTAGTTTATGAGCAAAAGAGTTAAGAAAATTTATAAGTGCGTTGAATGTGAAACCATGATTACTATCGTAACAAAGGTTCACGAACTACCCGAATCAATAATTTGTCCTTGTGACAAAGTAGCAGAAAGCCAGTGATCTAATTGAAAAAATCTAACAATAAGGTATCTCAGCACAAGATTAAAAGAGCAGTCAAGAATAAGAAAAGAATACAGGCCAAACCATACCTGTCAAAGTTTGAACAGCAACAAAACAGGATCAGAGAAGAAATTGTTCTTGGATCATTACGCTCAGTCCCTAACTAGAACTGGAGAAATTCGTGGTAGATCAAGAAGAAGTAAATAAAATATCAAAAGAAATAAAGCGTTACATTATTAAACAACACATGAAGACATACTATCATACTACTATTGGAATTTTATGTTTCTTGCTTGGGACATTCTTTGGACTACTAATTAAATAAAGACTAGCACCAGTAGCCAAGTTGGTTAAGGCACCGAACTCATAATTCGGCTATCGTAGGTTCAAGTCCTACCTGGTGTACTATGCGGATGTTGCATATTGGTAGTGCCTCTGCCTTCCAAGCAGAAGGGGTCAGTTCGATTCTGATCATCCGCTCCATACCTCTGTAGTTCAGTGGACAGAACGTTGGACTTCTAAGCCAAGCGTCGCAGGTTCGATTCCTGCCAGGGGTACTCTACTTTGTAGGATGCTTTGGTTCGTATGGTGCGATCTTAGATTTAATACGACCATCTTTGTATAGTCTTACAATCCAGCCATCTTTAATCTGAACTGGGTTAAATGCTGATGCTTTTTTCTTTGGCATTACTTTACCATTCTAAATGGAGAGTCAATCCAACTATCTGATTTAGCAACTGTTTCAGCCTGGCAATCTGGACACTCTTCACAGGTTACGTTTAGTTCTTTACAAGTTGGACAACCACAGTCTTCGTATGCCTTACCAATTGATGAGTCATACATAGCCATAGCAACTTCTGAATCGATTGCTGAAGAAGAGCATTTTGGGCAGTTTGTCATACTATAATTATATCATACCGTTAAGCCTGTTGTAAGTCCTGATCCTGTGACAGTTAGCACAAACCACTTCACACTTTTCAATCTCTTTCTTTATAGCCCTCCATGAAAAACCATCATGGATCATTCTTGATACATTATATTTCTTGTCTCGTATATGATCAAAGTCTAGGATTATATGGTTACCAACACCACAATCAGCACAGCCAGAATCCTCTTTTATCTTAGCAAGCATCTTCTTATACTGCTGCTTATTATAATGGTCCAACTCTTTGTCAGTCATTGTTATAATTATACCGTGAAAATATTAAAGCCCCACACAGGCAATTCACCTGACTTGCGCCACGGTCTCTATCCAATGGGTAACTAATCCATCACTAAGGTCCTGTGTGGGGACATTTATATTGTACTACTTGATTTTGATTGTCTTAGGCTTCTTTTCTTCAGGAACAATGCGTACTACATGAACATGTAGCATGCCATCCTTAAGTTCTGCAGAAGTTACTTCCATATATTCTCCCAGTGCAAAAGATCTTATGAACTTTCTTCCTGCGATGCCTTTATGGACTACCTGTGCATCTGTTACTTCTACAATCTCACCCTTGATAATTAGTGTTCCGTTATCTACAGATACATCAATATCTTCCTTTGAAAAACCAGCAATAGCCAGCGAGATCTGATATGTATCTTCATCTAGTTTCAGAAGATCATACGGAGGATATGACTGTGAGTTTGTTTTATGTGCAGTGTTTAGGCGACTTAACTCTCTGTTAAAGCCAATAAAAAAAGGATCATTAAATAGATCCATAGCGTGTGTTACTACCATGTTATTCCCCTTTCAAGCGAATAAGTTAATTTACCCCCCATTTGGGCAGGTATAAATATTATATCACAGGTTCATCAGAATATGCTAGGCTTAAGGAGTGTCTTGCGCCTAAAGACTCAACACTGTGGAACAGCCCCTTTGGTATAAATATTAAATCCCCTGGGTTTAGTATAATTGCATCAGTTAAATTCTTTAAATCATCAAAAAATTTCCACATGGTTTGTCCTCCACCTTGAACATAAACTCTGTTCTCTTTGTCAAAATGCACTGTAGATTCCCAGGAATCTCCATCTAGTCCATGGTCTCTGATAGTTATATATTCTGGAATTTTTTCAGGATTATTTTTAAAAAACTTATCAGACAAACTTAAAAAATCTGGATCACTTAAAGTATTGTTGTTTCTACTTATAAGATGTACTATGACCATTCCAAAAAGAGGGTATCCTTTATAAACTTCACTAATACTGTCTAATACATGCTTGTAATAACCAAAAATAATTTCTTTTTCTTGTGCCTGAAAGGATGCCCAAGAGATGTATATTACTTTTTTGTCTAAGTCATATATGTCTGATATGTCTGACCAGGAAAGATTCTTTGGCATAAAATTTCTTGATAGATGAATCTTTTTTTCTTGTATTGCTGACATTATGTCATTTTTTGTGATTGTGGTCATACTTAAATTATAGCATATAAAATGAGCAGTTTATAGACGACTGCTCAGGTCTATTAGCCACGAAGATTCGACTTCTGCTAACTCTCCCGTCAAAGGAGCATCCGTTGTAAAACCTTTTAAAGTCTCAAGCGGAATAGTGTCTATTATACTGTACTTTTTAGGTGATATACTTGTAGGTATGATAAATAGAAAATGGTCTACTGGGAAAGAAATAATGGACCCACTTGGCTATGATGAAGAAAAAATATATGAAAAGCACGAAATTGAAGTGGCCAGAGGTATACCTCAAAGACAACTAGAGAATGCAAGAATATTTAATTCAAAACATGAGTACGCAAAAACTTTAAATAAAGGCATAGCATACTTAGAGATAGGGGTTGGTTGGGGATGGTCTGCTGAGACTTTTATAACTGGTACAGATGCTTTAAGTGCAGACCTTGTAGACTTCTACGATAATGCTAATGGGGTTAGACATCCAGGTGGAGAGGCCCCAGAGGATATATCAATTACGCATGAGCAATATATAAAAAATAAATTTTCTTATCGCCCTGACATAAATACCATAAAGGGAGATGCAACAGATATTTTGCCCACTTTAAATAAAAAATATGATCTCATTCTTTTAGATATAGGAAGAGAAAGACTTATGATAAGAAAACTTTTATCAGATTCTTCCAAATTAACTAATATTGGTGGTGTCATAGGTCTAACCTCTTATGTAAACTATGACAGTATTATGTATGAAGGACATGTTGGAGTGTATCAAAGCGTAAATGAGTTTTTATATTTTAATATGAACTGGTCTGTTGATGCTATAGTGCTACATGATCTTGGATTGCATGATATATATATAAAAAGAAATTCATAATAAAGTATAGTGGCATAGAAAAGCAGGCCTATCAAATAATAAGCCTGCCAGTCTATAGCAAATTACTTTACTTGATGAGTCTTTCCGCCACCTGATGACTTCTTTGCAGGAGCCTTCTTAACAGCCTTCTTGACTACTTTAGCAGTCTTAACTGCCTTATCTACCTCTTCTGCAGATGGCAACTTGCCAAATGCTGAATCATTAGGGTTTACTGCTCTAATTGCAACGGGCACGATGGCTCCAAGCAATGAATAAGCAAGTGTCTTTGGATCTGTCACGCCTGAAGCGTAAAGTGCAATCGCAGCACCAAGGACTGATCGTCCATACGATGCAAGCATTGCCTTTAGTTGTGTTGTATTCATAATTTTCCTCCTAGGATATTATTTTTGTTAGTACTGTAAAACCAATCCATAGACCAATAATTCCTGCGACTCCCGCAAAAACTGGTGGTGCTGGTACTGGCAATTTGAATGCAGCAAACACGACGCCACACCCAAAACCTGTTAGTATTGATAAGATGATATCTTTCATTATTCCTTTTCTTTCTTGTAGTTGTATTGTTTGATAAAGTCTAAATTTATTTTAATGTCTTCTGAATTCCAGCAAGATAACATCATTTCTTTAATGCCCTGATCTTCAAGTTTATTTACTAGGTTAGTCATTTCTTCATAGGTATACCTAACATCTTCGTCTATTCCCTTTAAGTCATATCCAGTTAAATTATCTAACTCTTCTCGTGTTTTTCTCATAATAGGGGCCAAATAAATCATAACCTTGCTATGTGTTAAATCATATTTTTCATGTATGTATTTATAATATGGAAGAATTATCTTATCATTATGCTTTGATGCCGCTTCAAAAGTAAAATTATTAGTTACGGATACATAGTAGTCTGGTTTTTCTTCTTGTGGCAGTTGATTCAACAAATTAATGTATTCTATAAGATAATCAGATCTTTCTTTTGTTGTTGATTTGTTAGTGATTGTGCCCAATGTTCTACCCATTTCGTATTCTTCAGAAACGCCAGAGACTAAATTTATCTGTAATCTATTTTCTTTAGATATTTCTTTAAAAGATTTATTTATTCTAACCAAATACTCTGGTGACAAAACGTATGGTCTAATAGCAACCATATATTTAATTTTTTTATGAATATCAATGTCTCTTGCTACCTTTACAAAATAATCAGACTCGTTTGAGTGGTATGTAAGAAGGTTTCCAGTAACACCAGAATCTTCCATTTCTGTAAACAATTCAAAAGATGGATTGATTAAATAAAAGTTCATGATAGGTTTATCACCTAGTCAGGCCTAACGGTGGCCTTTGTATACTAGATCCGTGATACTTAAACCAGTGAGTAGCAGAATACCTTTCTTTTCCAGTATTTTCAAGCACTTCATGCCAATAGTCTGCATTGCTAGGGAATGTAACAAAACTGTTAGACTTTGGCTTAATCTTTAGATTATGATCCATAAAATTGATTTCTCCTCCATCGTAGTCATCATTTATGTAGTATATTGCTGCAAAGTCTCCTGTTGTATCTGCATGCTCGTTCATTTTATAATTTTTTTCAAACTTAACTAAAGGTATTTTTCCATTTTCAAAAGGATAAAGTTTTACATCATAAAGTTCTATACACTTTTTATAAGCAAGCATAAAAACCTTATCTAACATTTTACCAATTTCTTTTGGCATTTCTTGTGGTGGCAGCACTTTTACTCCCCAAGGCTGAACTTTCCAATGATCTATACTTGTGACGTAGTCAAGCAGTTCCTTGTG
>JGI25914J50564_10000493_pt1 | contig 13209 bp, 13 predicted proteins | sample LauGreSuBDMM15SN_2_FD_50564 | JGI IMG/M metagenome (IMG submission 50564) | reverse complement strand
GATGCAACTAATTCATTTAGTTTTAGTTGAATTGCGAGTGCATCTTTATTTTGCGATTTTTGAATCAAGAAAACCATTAAAAAGGTAATAATTGTTGTTCCTGTATTGATGACCAATTGCCAAGTTTCAGAATAATCGAAAAAGGGTCCAGTCATTGCCCAAATCAGAATAATTGAAAATGCTCCTAAAAAAGCAGGAGTACTTCCAGTGGCTTTTGTAACCCTTAAAGCAAAATTTTCAAAAGTATATTTATTTATATTTTTCATTTTTTCAGCGGGCTTTCAGGTTTTATTTTTATTGAAATTCCATCAAATATCGTGTTTTATTAAAATTATATCAATGTTGATGGTTAATATTTCTTAAATATTTAACACTTTTTCTAAATAAAATTTTCATCAAAAAAAACTTTGGCACGCATATTGAAATTACTTTATTAATCTATAAAGTTAGATTGATGTGGAAGCCGAAAAGCAAACGAGTAAGCGAAAAAGAATAAATCCTTTGTATCATGAAAAAAATTACATTTTTAGTAGCTATTCTTTTAATGGGAAGCATAGCAAATGCATTAGAAAAGACGAATTATTCTGGTGAGAGTAGATTTCCAATCAACATTATTGATGCTGAACCAATTCAGTTTACAGAGAGAGGAATCGAATTTTTCATCTTTCCTGACGGTCAATTTGATTTTAACACTGTTCCGTCTCAAGGTGAAAATTATTATCGAAAAACTGGACGAAGAGATTTTAATGCAACTTATGGAGCACCAAGTGCATATAATTCAGGAATTAAAATCGAACACGATAATTTTGGGAAAATAAGAAGAATAGGAAACGTGTTTATCAACTACGATTTCAATGACAGAATCAAAAGAATTGGGTCAGTTTACATGACTTATAACCGTTTTGCGTTGGCTCAAGTGGGTGGTTTAAAAATAATTTACAATAGAAGAGGTCAAATTATTGATTACATCGGATGTGTAAAAGGTAGAAGTTATTCCAATGAAAATTGCACCGTTAATTACAACTTTAGTAATAGTAATAATGCCAACAATCAAGAATATACTGAAAACGATAATTACTATTACAGAGCCGATGGGACGAAAGCTAAAGCTGACAATGATAAAAAGGTAGAAAAAAAATAGTTTTAAGGTGGTTGGATTTTGTTTGGAAGTCCCGTTACCTTTATGTTAACGGGATTTTTATTGCAATAAATACGCCAATTTTTTCGTTAGATTTTTTCTAGAATATTGCTCAATTTCAACTGAATTCGTTTTTAGATTTCCAACCAAAAAATCTTCGTAAAATGATATCAAGGTAACTTTCAGTTTCTCTCTTTGATGATAATCTACAAAAATTCCTGTTTTTGTATTTTCAATAATTTCGGAAAAATCTGAACCTTGTGGACCGATTGCTAAAATTGGTCTTTCTGAAACCATGTATTCAAAAATTTTTCCCGGAATTATGCTCTTGGTTGCCTCTGAATTGATTTCAATCAATAACAAAATTTGCGATTTTTTTTGGTGTTCAATGGCTTTTAAATGAGAAACATAACCTATGTTATTTACAAATGAAGTTAAATTAAAATTCTCAATAGTTTGTAAAACTTCTTGACTCGTTATTCCTATTAAATTTAGTTCTAAATGGTTTTTAAAATCAGGAATTTCTTTGATTAATTCCGATAAAACTTCCCATAAAATCATAGGATTTCTTTCTGATAAAAAAGAACCAATGTGTGCCAAACTGAATTTTGTGTCTAAAATTTGTTTTTCAATTTTTTCAAAATCATAACCATTTGTAATAACTTCAATTGGTTTTTTAGTCATTTTTTGAAAATCATTTTTTGTAGTATTGCTGGTAACTATAATTTGATCAGCAGAAAGGAGCACTTTTTTTTCTAAAGATGCATGCCTTTTTTTGGCATAATTTGAAAGTTTTAGTTCTTTATGATAGCCAATTGTAGTCCAAGGATCCCTAAAATCTGCCAGCCATTTCAAAGCTAATTTTTGCTTTAGTTTTAATCCAATCAAATGAAGGCTATGTGGCGGACCTGATGTGATGATAGTATCTATCTTATTTTCTACAATGTATTTTTCTAAAAATTTCACTGAAGGATTTACCCATAGAAACCGAGCATCTGGGATAAATAAGTTACCACGAATGGTTAGCAAAAATCGTTCTAAAAATGATTGCTTTTTTTTACTTGTAATTATGCCAGCACTTAATTTTTTTGATTTATTTTTAGAAAAATAGGATACGATTTGATAAGGTTCGAGGATATTTTTTTTTATAATAATTGCTTGATCTGAAACTTCGGAGGCTAAATTTTCATCTAAAATCGGATAAGTTGGATTTTCAGGAATATAGACAATCGGCTGAATGTCGAAATCGGGTAGGTATTTCACGAATTTGAGCCATCTTTGCACACCTGGTCCACCAGCTGGAGGCCAATAATAGGTGATGATTAAGACTTTTTTTGATAATTGATTCATTGAAAACTATTGATTTTCATCATTTAATTTATTGAGTTCTTCAATATCTAAAATGTCTTTTAATCTATTTGCTGCTTTTTTAGAAATTATAAGATTTTTAAAATCAATAAAATAAACGGGGATTTCGTTTAAAAATACAATGGTTGCAACATTTAATAACTCTTCAAAAGATTTATCTTCCAATCCTTTAACATTTGTCATTAAATCTAAACGCATCCCATAATCTAAATTAAATTCTGTCCAACCTGCAACAAATTGCATTGTTTCAAATGCTTCAAAATCTCCAATTCCAATTTCAATAAAAGCTTCTCTTAAATTTTTTCGATTTTGAATACTATCGTCAATATAAATATCTAAATCGCCAGTATTTCTAGTATATCCGTAAAGATTGACAGCAAAACCGCCTATTACTATGTACTTAACTTTACATTTAAAAAATATAGAAAAAATATTATTAATTTGATCTGTCATTTATTTCATTGTTGCTATTCTTTTCGCATTTTTTAACATGTAGGAAACTTTTATCAAGGCGGATAATCTTTCTAATCGTTCTATGTAAGTCAAATTCTTAACTTCTATAGCACGCTGTGCTTCTAAAACTATTGGAGAAGCATGGTTTAGATTTTTAGTTTTCATATTATGATAATAATTACAAATTTATCAATTAGAAAAAAGATTTGGTATACAAATTACAAATTTTTATTAAATTGTTGTCGATTCTCAAAATATATTCCGCCAATCAACAAAAGCAACATCAAAATTGAACTAACAAGTGCTATTGTGCTTCCTGTTTTTACAACTTGTGGTTCAAATTTGAATTCGATATTGTGTTTTCCTACTGGAATTTTCATTCCGCGCAAAACAAAATCCACTCTAAAATGAGCATCAGGTTTTCCGTCAACATAAACATTCCAACCTTTTGGATAATAAATTTCAGAAAAAACTGCTAGACTTTCAACATCATTTATTGAACTATATTTTACATAATTTGGTTTGTAAGTGATTAGTTTTATGGATGAAAGCGAATCTTTTACAAACGAACTATTTTTAAAATCAGAAGTGTATTTTTGATTTAGAATTGCCGTTTTTTTCAAATCTGTAGTTTGTAAAGCTTTCATTTCTTCGTCAGCAGAATTAACCATTTTCACATCATCTACAAACCATGCATTTCCATTTATAAATGGATTCTTAATCGGAATATCGCCATTTTCGGTTGGAACAAGAATATATTTTACGTTTAAAGCATCTAAAATAGGACTGCTTTTTGTTAAAGTCAAAGTTTGTTCGTCAATGTTCTTTGCTAAATCTGACAAATCTTTATCGATGATATAATCAAACAATTGGTCAAACCTTCTTGGACGAACTGCGCTATAACCACCGATTGTTTTATGAAAATAGGAACTACGCGCTTGTAATCTTCCTTGAATGTCATATACACGATAAGTTGAGGTATCTTGCAAAATTTCTAAATCTGTTGCAGTTGGCTGAAACGGTTCATTTACTTGTTGTTTGCTGANAAAACCTGTGGTGTCAACATATTTTTTGTCTACCAAAACCAAATCTCCCACCATCAAAATTCCAACTAAAATTACCGTAAGATTTTGTGAAAGTTTGTTTTTTAAATTCATCCAAAGTAAACCTGCTACAAGCAAAATTAAAAACCCAGTTCTCATTAAATCAGCAACATACATGCTTTTTCTGTCTGATTTTAAGGCATCGATAAATTCAGTTCCAAAACTTGGATCTTCAGTTTGTTTGCCAAACATTTGTAATAACTGTTGATCAACGCTTCCTGAAAAATCAAAAAATCCTTTGAACAAGAATAACAGAACAATAATTCCTAAAGCGACTGCTGAACTTTTCCACAAAGTTTTGAATTGTTGCTCTTTTTCAGTTTTAAAAAACGTTTGCAGTCCCATCATAGCCAATATCGGAAGACACAATTCCAAAACCACTTGAACAGACGAAACCGCTCGAAATTTGTCGTACATGGGAACATAGTCGATGAAAAAATTGGTTAAAAGAGAGAAGTTTTTGCCCCATGAGAGCATTAAGGTGAATATTGCTCCTGCTAAAAAAGCGTATTTTATTTTTCTTTTGTCATTAAATAAACACAAAATGGCCAGAAAAAAAACAATTGCTCCAATATACGCTGGTGCGGCAACAATTGGCTGTTCTCCCCAATAGGTCATTCCATAATTTTCTGTAAAACTTTTTGCTTCTTCTGCATTTGCACCTTTTTTAGAAATAAATTCAAAAACTTTAGATTTATCATCCAGTTTTTCTGAATTTGAACCACCAAATAATCTTGGTGCAAAAAGATTTAAACTTTCTGCAATTCCATAACTGTATTCAGTGATGTAATCATAATTCATCGCCGAACTGGTTTGGTTTTTAGAACCATCTGCATTAAAAGTCAATTCGCTTTTTCCTCTGATACTGAAATCTGCATATTCTGCAGTAGCTAGAATTCCCGTTGCATTGGCGCCAACTGCCAAAATACCAGCAGCGATTAAAATACCAAATGAATAAAAAAGTGATTGGATTTCTTTGCTTTTAAAAGATTTATAAACAAAGAAAATCGTAATTGCCAGCAACAAAATCAATAAATAATAAGTCATTTGAAAGTGATTGGCATTTATTTCGAGCGCAATTGCAAAAAGTGTGAGCAATCCTCCAACAATATATTTTCGTTGAAAGACGAGTAAAAATCCAGCAACTACAAGAGGAAAATAAGCAATCGCATGCGCTTTTGCATTGTGACCAACACCTAAAATTATTATTAAATAAGTAGAGAATCCAAAAGCTAAAGCACCAAAAAATGCTTTTAGCGGATCCGTTTTTAGTACCAACAACAAACAATAAAATCCGATAAAGTAAAGTAACAAATAATCAGCCGGACGAGGCAGAAAGCGCAATAAATCATCTACTTTTTTGATGTAATTATGTGGATAATTAGCCCCCATTTGATAAGTTGGCATTCCACCAAAAGCCGAATTTGTCCAAAAAGGTTCTGTTTTTTCGTTGGCTCTAAAATCGTTTTGTTCTTTTGCCATTCCGGTATATTGCGCAATATCAGATTGATAAAGAGCTTTTCCCTGCAAAACGGGATAGAAATAAATTAGAGAAATTACTACAAAGCCTAGAATGGCTAATAGATGCGGATAAAATTTGTTTAGAATTTTCATCAAAATGAATTAATTTGAATCGAGAAAATTAATTTTTCTTCAACTGCAAACTTAATCAATTTCTTCATAATCTACATAGTCGCCTACTTTTTTGGTTTCGCGGCTTTTTTTGGCATTTGAAGTATCGATAACAACTTCGTCTTTGCTTTGTTGATAAGTATNTTGCTTTTGATTGGAGTATTGTTGTTGATAATTTTGACTTGCTTTTTCAACTACTTTTTTNACCAAAACGGGTAGAAATATCCGAGCTAAAANCTTAAAAACATAGAAAAAAATTAAGATATAGAAAATAACTTTTATAGTGCCATTAAANGATGCTTCTTCCATAAGAATATATTTTTGACAAAATTAACAAATCTAATGTTCAAAAATAAATTATCATTCTTAAATAAATAATAAAATAATAGTACATTTGGAAAGTTGCTAAAAAAATCATTNAAAAAATACATAAAATGAAGAAATTCAATTATTTATGTTTTATGAGTTGCTNGTTAATTGGCTCTTTTGCCCATGCTCAATACACTGATGTCATCAATTCAAATCGTCCCGGAAAATCTCAATCTGCTTTTTCTGTCGGAAAAAATGTATTTCAANTGGAATCAGGAATTTACTCNTTCAATGAAAAACATGATTTGCTATTATCCGAATCCGATGGATTTGGAACCGATTTGAGTCTTCGNTACGGATTTATGAAAGAAGAATTGGAATTGATTTTAGACTTGCAATACCAAGCTGATGTTTACAAAACGATTTTAGGTTCAGAAAATAGAAGTGGATTTAAGCAAACAACAATAGGTGCAAAATACCTTTTTTATGATCCAAATAAAAATTATGTAGAAAAGAAAAATTTGCACAGCTGGAAGGCAAAATACAAGTTTAAATGGAGAGAATTTATTCCGTCTCTTGCTGGTTATGCGGGATTGAATTTAAAACTTGGAAATCCGTATACTTTTAAAACAGATGTAGGAATCAGTCCAAAATTAGCAATTATCACTCAAAATCAATTTTCTGGAGGTTTTGTAGTAGTTACAAATATAATTGTTGATAAAATCACAACCGATTTTCCAACGTATGGCTACGTTCTGACAATCACAAAAGGGTTCAATGAAAAATGGTCTGGTTTTATTGAAAACCAAGGTTTGAAAAGTGATTATTATGCAGATGTCATTCTTCGAGGTGGTACTGCCTATTTGATTAAAGAAAATATTCAAATCGATGGCTCGATAACGTCTAATTTTAAAAACACGCCTTCTATTTTTTATGGAAGTATTGGCGTTTCTTGGCGCTTTGATGCCAATTATAATCCTGTTTTGGTGAAATTGGACATCAACAAAGGCAAAGACAAAAAGAAGAAAAAAGGTAAAAAAGACAAAACGAAAGATATTAAAACTAAAAAGAAAAAAGATTCTTTACTATAAAACGGATGATTTCAATAAAGGAGGCAAAAACAAAAAACGAGTTAACAGATTTTATAAAATTTCCGTTTTCATTATATAAAGACAACAAATACTGGGTCCCGCCAATTATCGCTGATGAATTGGAAACTTTTGATAAAACCAAAAATCCAGCTTTTGATAATGCGGAAGCTTACTTTTATTTGGCTTTTCAAAACAACAAGATTGTTGGAAGAATAGCAGCAATTGTAAATTGGGAGGAAGTTAATAATCAACAAAAAAGGAAAGTTCGTTTTGGTTGGTTTGATGTAATTAACGATGTTGCAGTTACAAAAATGTTGCTAGAAAAAGTAAGTGATTTAGGAAATAGGAATAATTTAGAATACATGGAAGGTCCGATGGGATTTTCAAATTTAGACAAAGTTGGCGTTTTGACGGAAGGTTTTAATGAAATCGGAACGATGATTACCTGGTATAATTTTGAATATTATAAAACCCATTTCGAACAACTTGGTTTTAGCACGGAAAAGGAATATGTTGAAAATAAATTTCCTTTTGAAAATGTGAAATTAGAATATTTTGATAAAGCACAAGAATTAATCAAAAGGCGTTATCAACTGAAAGCTTTGTCTTTCAAATCTACAAAAGATGTTTTGCCTTATGTAGACAAAATGTTTGATTTATTCAACGCATCTTATGCAAGTTTATCATCGTTTGTTGCCATTTCCGATGTTCAAAAAGATTATTTTAAAAGGAAATACATCAATTTTATCAATCCTGAATACATCAAATTTGTTGAAGATAAAAATGGTGATTTGGTTGCGTTTGCCATCGTTATGCCGAGTTTTTCTTGGGCTTTGCAAAAGGCTAAAGGTAAATTATTTCCTTTAGGATTTTTGCATTTGTTGAATGCCAGAAAGAACAGTAAAGACGTGATTTTTTACTTAATTGGTGTTCATCCAGAATACCAAAACAAAGGCGTTCATGCGATTATTTTTAAAGAATACCATACTACTTTTACAGAAAGAGGAATCGAAAATTGCATTAGAACTCCAGAATTGGCCGATAATTTAGCGATTCAACTGTTGTGGAAAAATTTTGATCCAAAAATCATTTGTCGAAGAAAAACGTATAGAAAAGAACTTTGAAATTTCTCGAAAAATTTAGAGAAGTAATATTTTAGCCAAAAAAAAGCCATCAAGTTTTCACAACAAGATGGCTTTTTCGTTAAAGTTTGAACTGCAAACTATTTTCTTTTCATTACGCGTTCAACAGCTTCAACTATGGCTTGGTTGTTCAATTTGTATTTTCCCATCAATTGTTCTGGTGTGCCACTTTCGCCAAAACTATCGTTTACAGCTACAAATTCTTGCGGTGTTGGATTGTTTAAAGCCAATACTCTAGCTACACTTTCGCCTAATCCACCCATAATATTATGTTCCTCTGCTGTAACAACACATCTTGTTTTTGCGAGTGATTCCAAAATTGCTTTTTCGTCTAGTGGTTTGATGGTGTGTATATTTATCACTTCTGCTGAGATTCCTTTTGCTTCCAATGCCGCGGCAGCCAAAAGCGCTTCCCAAACCAAATGTCCAGTGGCCACTATTGTAACATCTGAACCTTCTGTCAACATTACAGCTTTACCAATTTCAAAAACACCATTTTCTGGCGTGAAATTAGGTACAACTGGTCGTCCAAAACGCAGATAAACTGGTCCATGATGATCTGCAATTGCAAGTGTGGCAGCTTTTGTTTGGTTGTAATCGCAAGTATTGATAACTGTCATACCTGGCAACATTTTCATCAGTCCAATGTCTTCCAAAATTTGGTGTGTTGCGCCATCTTCACCTAATGTCAATCCTGCATGGGAGGCACAAATTTTTACATTTTTATCAGAATAAGCAACCGATTGTCTGATTTGATCGTAAACTCTTCCTGTCGAAAAGTTGGCGAATGTTCCAGTGAACGGAATTTTTCCTCCAATAGTTAATCCGGCTGCAATTCCAATCATATTGGCTTCTGCAATTCCGATTTGAAAAAAACGTTCCGGGTGGTTTTTCTTGAAATCGTCAAACTTTAACGAACCAATCAAATCTGCGCAAAGTGCCACAACATTTTCGTTTTTTTGTCCTAATTCAGTCATTCCCGCTCCGAAACCTGAACGCGTATCTTTACTTCCTGTGTTGGTATATTTTTTCATTTTTATGCTGAATTTATTTCAGTATCATTTTACTAAATTAATAATCTCCTAAAGTCTCAGGATTTTGTGACAAAGCAATTTCAAGTTGAGCATCGTTAGGTGCTTTTCCGTGCCAAGCATGACTGTACATCATATAATCTACGCCATTTCCCATTTCAGTATGCAACAAAACGCAAACTGGTTTTCCTTTTCCAGTTCTAGATTTTGCATCATTCATTCCAGCAATAATCGCTTCTACATCATTACCTTCTTTGATTTCTAAAACATCCCAGTCAAAAGCTTCAAATTTAGCTCGAATACTTCCCATTGGTAAAACTTCGTCTGTTGACCCATCAATTTGTTTCCCGTTAAGGTCAATTGTAGCGATAAGATTATCAATTTTTTTTGCGGAAGCGTACATAATTGCTTCCCAATTTTGACCTTCTTGCAATTCACCATCTCCGAGCAATGAATATACCAAATGGTTGCAATGATTTAATTTTTTTGCTTGACAAGCACCAATTGCCACAGACATTCCTTGTCCTAAAGAGCCAGATGCAATGCGAACACCAGGCAATCCTTCATGTGTGGTCGGATGACCTTGTAAACGAGAATTTAATTTTCTAAAAGTCGATAATTCTGAAATCGGAAAATAGCCGTTTCTTGCTAAAACACTATAAAAAACAGGAGAAATATGTCCGTTTGACAAAAAGAATAAATCTTCGCCAATTCCGTCCATATCAAAACCAGGTTTTCTTTCCATTAGGTTTTGGTAAAGTGTGACTAAAAATTCTGCGCATCCCAAAGAACCTCCAGGATGTCCGGAGTTTACGGCATGTACCATTCGCAAAATGTCGCGGCGCACTTGTGTTGTTAATTCGTTTAGTTGTTGTGTGTTAAGCATTGTAGTTAGAGTATAAATTAATTTTGGTAAAAGTAATTTTAATTTCAAAGTCTAACAAGAGAACTTATCAATAGTTATCAATACTTTCGGAATGATAAATTATCAATTAAAAATCGCAACAAGAAAGTAATTTAAAGGTCATCTAATTCAACTTCCGAAGGCATTTCAACAAGTTCTAAGTCAAAATAGCGTACTGAAGCAAAAATATGATCGAAAATATCAGAAATAATATATTCGTAATTGATAAATCTTTTGTCGTTTGAAAAAGCGTAAATTTCTAAGGGAATTCCGTGCTGCGTTGGCTGAAGTTGCCGGCAAAGTAAATTCATATCTTTGTTAATACCAGGATAATTAGTCAAATACTGTGTGATGTATTTTCGATACAATCCAAAATTGGTTAAATTTCTTCCGTTCAATAAAATTGATTTGTCAATCTTATTGAGCATATTAAATTTTTTAATTTCTAAATTTTTTTGTTCAATATAAGGAGTTAGCAAATGAATTTTTTTGAGATTTTCAATTTCTTCTTCTTTTAAAAATCGAATACAACTTGGTTTTATTAAGATGTACCTTTTTATGCGTCGTCCGTCGGAACCCAACATTCCTCTCCAGTTTCTGAAAGAATCTGAAATTAAGCTATAAGTAGGGATTGTGGTTGTGGTATTGTCAAAATTTCGAACTTTTACAGTTGCTAAATTGATTTCTATCACATCTCCATCTGCTCCAAACTTATCCATTGTGATCCAATCGCCAATGCGCACCATATCGTTTACAGAAACCTGAATACTCGCTACAAAACCAAGTATTGTATCTCTAAAAATCAATAATATTATGGCAGAGATGGCTCCGAAAGTTCCAATTAGTGTTCCGATTGAAACGTCGAAAAGGTATAAAATAATGGCGATTAATCCAAAAGTCCATAGAACAATCATAATCACTTGAATGTAACTATCAATTGGTTTATCGCTGTACCTAGGAATTTGTTTCAGGTAGTCTTTTAGCGCATTAAATACTGTTCTTGTAATCCAAAGCACGAGAATTACAATGTAAATACCGACTAATTTTCCGAAGATGTTGTCCCAATAAATAAAATGTTTTAATATTATCGGAACTGATTTGTAAATAAATAGTAGCGGAATTAAATGCGCAATGTATTTCGCTGTCTTGTTTGAAACAAGTAAATCGTCAAATTTCGTTTTCGTTTTTTTTGCTACAATTGCCATTGTGGTTACCAAAACAAATCTGAAAATGAGATAGATAATATAGGATAATAACCATAATACAATCAAATTAATGGCTAAGCTAAAATAGGCCGCAAAAGATTCATTTAAGTCCCAATGTTTTAGCATTCGATAGGCGAAACCAAAAATATTTTCAGCGATTTTATGCATCTTTTAAGTATTTTTTATCTACATAAAACGTTCCAAGCGGAACAATTGCTGCCATCGCAATAATTCCAAATTTCTTATAATTCCAATTTTGATCAAACTTTAATATAATTGCAAACATAATGTAAATTGTAAAAAGCACACCATGTGCCATTCCTATTGGTTGAATTAGAATTGGATTCGCAAAAATATATTTCATCGGAACGGCAACAAAAAACAACAAAATGGCTGAAATGCCTTCAAGTATTCCTATAATTTTAAAAAATTTAATCATTATTAATGGTATTTGTTTTGTTTAAGATTAAAAAACCCACTATTCCTCCTATAAAGGATGCGATGAAAATTCCTATTTTGGCTTCGAGAATAAAAATTTCATTTTTAAAAGCCAAACTTGTCACAAAAAGTGACATCGTGAACCCAATCGATGCTAAAAGTGCTACTCCAATAAGATGTTGGTACGTGATACCCGATGGCAAATCTGCCAATTTAAATTTCATCAAAAGGGTTGAAACGCCAAAAATACCAATAAATTTTCCAAAAATTAAGCCAAAAATAATTCCTAATGCAACAGGACTTGTGGCTTGGTTGAGAAAATCATTTGAAAAAGTGACACCAGCATTTGCAAATGCAAAAATAGGTAAAATTATAAAGATAACAATTGGGTGTAATCTATATTCTAAACGTTGCAAGGGTGTCATAGTTTGTTTAGTCTTTTCTCGTATTTCCTCTAAAATTTCTTGTTGCTCGCTCGTTAAAGTTCGGTTTTGATTTGGGATTGCTTGCTTAAATCGTTCAAGAAACAATTTCATTTTATTGACAAAAAGAGATTCATTCACTTTTGCATTTGCAGGAATAGTAAACGCTAACAAAACAGCTGCTATGGTAGCATGCACGCCAGACATCAGAAAAAACAACCACACACCACCAACACCAATAATTCCGTAAAAAGTAGTGCTTCGAACTCCAATTTTGTTAGCAATAAAAAGGAAGAGTAAGAAGGTACATCCAATTGCTAAATTGACAATTGAAATATCTGAAGTATAAAAAAAAGCAATAACCAAAACAGCTCCTAAATCATCTGCAATGGCCAGGGCGGTCAAAAACACTTTCAATGAAGTCGGAATTTTACTTCCTAAAAGAAATAAAACACCTAGTGCAAAGCCAATGTCTGTAGCCATCGGAATTCCCCATCCAGCATTTGCTTCTCCGGAATTATTAAAAAGAATGTAAATTAATGCGGGAAAAATCATCCCGCCAAAAGCACCAAAAATGGGTAAAACGGCTTTCTTTATACTAGACAATTCGCCACCAATAATTTCTCGCTTGAGTTCTAAACCGACTACGAAAAAGAAAATCGCCATCAATCCATCGTTGATCCATTCATGTAAAGAATTAGAAAGATAGGGTTTTGAATCGAATAAAAAGCCGATTTTATGCTCCCAAAAATGATGATAAGCCGCTGACCATGGCGAATTGGCTATCAAAATCGCTAGCATCGCCGATGCAAATAAAACAATTCCACCAGTTGTAGATTTACTAATAAAATTATTTACCGGATTGGTAATCCATTTTTCTACTGGACTTGTTTTTATTTGCTCTTTCATTGATTACATTTGTTGATGCAAAAATAAACATTATCATTCTTAAAATTGTGTTTTTTTTGCAACA
>JGI25914J50564_10000486_pt1 | contig 13249 bp, 14 predicted proteins | sample LauGreSuBDMM15SN_2_FD_50564 | JGI IMG/M metagenome (IMG submission 50564) | reverse complement strand
TTTTTTTTGAATTCAGGATAGCTGTTTTCATTTTTTTGTCTACTTTGAATGTGTCAAAAGTCACTTAACGCAACCCATAAACCTAAAGCACTATCGTATGACACAGACCATTAACCGGGGCGCACTCTTCAACGCAAGTTGTTTGGCGCTCATCACCACCGCCTTATCCTTCTCTATTCGAGCGGGTATTCTTCCTCAATTGGGAGAACAATTCGGCTTAAATGCCGAGCAATTGGGATTTATTAACTCCATGTGGTTTTTAGGATTCCCTATCTCCATGATTTTAGGAGGTCTTTTTTACCATATCGTTGGCCCGGCCAACATCATGCGCATCGCGTTTGTAACCCACACCCTTGGAATTCTGATGACCATCTTCGCGGATGGCTACACCACTCTTCTGATTTCGACCCTATTTATCGGTTTCGGCAATGGCTGTACCGAGGCTGCTTGTAATCCGATGATTGCCGACATGTATTCTGGTACCACGCTGAACAANATGCTAAACCGCTTCCATATGTGGTTCCCAGGAGGTATCGTTTTGGGAAGCTTNGTGTCCAAATTTATGACCGATGGCGGCTTAGCTTGGCAAACCCAAGTGTGGGTGATGATGATCCCAACCATTGCCTATGCAGTACTTTTCTTTGGTAAAGCCTTCCCTAAGCCTTCTGTAGCAGGAGTAACATCGGTTGGTTCCAACTTGAAAGCCATGCTTAGCCCTGTGTTTATCTTCTTATTCTTCGCGATGGCCTTGACCGCTATCTCTGAATTTGGACCACAGCAGTGGGCCAATATTGTATTGAGCCAAAGTGGTGCTTCAGGCATGTTAATCCTAGCCTTGACTACCGGGGTAATGGCTGTGGGTCGATTCTTTGCAGGCCCAGTTGTAAAAGCATTGGGACAGACAGGGGTACTCTTAGGAGGCGCGATCTTCACGACTGTCGGCATCTTCTTATTTAGTACCGTAACAGGCAACATGTCTTATGTAGCAGCATTGATCTTTGCGCTTGGCGTTTGCTACTTCTGGCCAGTGATGGTAGGAGCAGTAGCCCAGCGTGTGCCGCTTTCAGGTGCCTTGGGAATGTCCGTTATCGGAGGAATAGGTATGTTTTCTACTGCGATCTTCCAGCCGATCATTGGAGGATGGATTGATGCTTCCAGAATAGCCGAAGAAAAAGCTGGCCTAGTTGGAGCATCCCTAGAACTCGCAGCCGGTCAAGCTACCCTAGAAAAAATGATGCTTTTCCCAGGGATCTTGATCGTACTCTTTGTCATCTTCTTTGTCTGGCAGCGCGGTGTCAAACCCGCCGCTTCAGCCGGACACTAAAACTCAAAAAGCAGCCTTCGGGCTGTTTTTTTTTGGTCTACCATACACCCACAAAAAAACCCAGCTCAGGAGAGCTGGGTTATGTGACCTCGTCAAGATTCAAACTTGAAACCTCCTGAGCCGTAATCAGGTGCTCTATTCAGTTGAGCTACGAAGCCATTTGAGAGGACGAAAGTACATATTAATTTTTTCCCTCCAAAAAGATCGGCTGAAGAATTCCTGAAAATCCAAGAATTATACCTCCCCCATTTAAGAATAATTAAGCCAAATAGGCGGGTAAATCCTTGCAAATTTTATATTTTTGCCCACATCCTCTTGAAAAGAAGCTTCTTTGATGAAAAAATTACTCACGCTTGCCTTCCTAGCATTTACACTAAATGCTCAAGCACAAGAATCCGCTCCAACTAGCCCCAAAACAACTATTGGTGGACGACCAAACATCCCCAATGATTTAAGCATTGAGTTTGGCCTCAACCAATTGACTAACAGACCTGAAGACTTAGCACTCAATTTATTTGGGTCAAGGACCTTCAACGTCTATTACCAAAAACCCTTTAAACTTTTTGGGGATCAGTCTGGATTTGTTCTTAGCCCAGGTATAGGTATCGCAACGAATAAATTTTCTTTCAAAGACGATGAAAACCTATTCCGCAGCAGCACACTAGGCGCTGAATCTTCCGTATTGAAGGAAGTGAAAAGTGTCTATGGGACCACCATCGACATCAAAAGCAATAGCCTTGCCGTCAACTATCTAGAAGTTCCGATTGAACTGCAATACCATGTCAACAAAAAGGACTACAGCAAAAGCTTTCGCGTAAGCCTCGGCGCTCGAGTAGGATACCTCTACCAAGCCCACACAAAAATTTCCTTCGACTCCCCTACCACAGGAGCAGTTAAAATCAAACAATCCGAAAACTACGGCTTAGAAAAAATTCGCTATGGCCTAAACTTTAAAGCTGGAAGCCCAGGATTTTATGTTTGGACCACCTACTACCTCAACCCCTTGTGGCAAGNCGACAGAGGCCCATTCAAAACCGAAGCCAATCAAGTTAGCTTTGGCCTAGCCATCGGACTTTTCTAAAAAGAATCTTCCTACCCCTATTAAAATCAAAACTCCCTTAGTTAAGGGAGTTTTTTTTGTTAATCGGCTTCTTGAATTGAAATTCCAAGCTGAGTTAAAATCCGTAAATCCACATAAAGCCCATCCAACAGATGGCAAACCCCACCAAAAGGCCAACATACACTTCTGCAGGCCTATGTGCCTCCAGATAGAGTCTAGACGAGGCTACCACGCCTCCCAACAAGAGGGTCGCCACCAGCAGATAGGCCAAATCCAAGGAAGGGAAATAAATCCCCAAGACTCCAACTACGGCCAAAACCCCACCAAAACCTGTCATATGAGCAGACATTTTCCAAAAAAAAGTGACTCCAGTCAACAAAACCACCGACACAGTAATGATCGCCATCCCTTGCCATAAAATGGGATCTAACTCTGTCTTCTGCTTTAAAAAATAGGTAGTCAGCACATAAAAAAGCGTGACTAAAATAAACGGCATTTTACGGTCACCTACCTCTTCAAAGTGCAAGCTTTTTACCATCCCAGTCCAGCGGAGGCCAACCATCAAGACTATAGGAATAATTAAGGTGGAACTTACAATCAAGTAAAAGAGTCGCTCCTTAAATGATTCAGGAATGCTAGTGGCTTGGGGTACCCCGAAAAATAATAAGCCAAAAACNAAAGATGGCATCAGTAAAGGTTGAAAGACCACCGAAAGCAGGAGTGCTAGCTTCCGTACCACTAGAGTTCTTTTCGGAGTCTGGCCACCGGAATCTGAAGTTGCTCCCGATACTTAGCTACGGTACGACGTGCGATATTGTAGCCCTTTTTATTCAACATCTTCACCAATTTATCGTCAGACAAGGGTCTTTTTTTGTCTTCTGCATCCACCATGGATTGGAGGACGGATTTCACTTCTCGATTACTAACATCCTCTCCACTGTCCGTGGCAATGCCTTCAGAGAAAAAGTACTTCAAAGGGAAAACCCCAAATTCAGTTTGGATCGATTTACTATTCGCTACTCGAGAGACGGTAGAAATGTCCATATCAATCTTTTCTGCAATGTCTTTTAAGATCATGGGACGAAGGGCAGCCTCATCTCCATCTACAAAAAAAGGAGTTTGGTACTGAAGAATCGCCTCCATAGTTCTGAGCAAAGTATTTTGCCGCTGTTTGATCGCATCAATAAACCACTTAGCAGAGTCCAACTTTTGCTTCACAAATGAAACGGTCTCTTTGAGTTTTTTATCCTTTTTATCACTCTTGTCGTAGGTATCAAAAAGCTCTGAGTAGGAGCGTGAAATCCGAAGTTCGGGAGCATTTTTTGAATTCAAAAGGATCTCAAACTTCCCTCCATTGATTGTCAAGATAAAATCTGGGATCACGTATTGGGTAAGGACTAAGCCATCTGCAACTCCTCCTGGCTTGGGATTGAGACGGGTGATGAGCTGTACAGCTTCCTTGATCTCCTCTTCATCTAAGTTGAGGCGTTTTTGAATTTTTGAATAATGCTTTTTGGTAAATTCCTCAAAACAATCCTGAATGATTGCCAAGGCATCCTGAACGGTAGGGTCATCTGGATGCTCCTTTCGTTCCAACTGGATAATTAAGCACTCTTGCAGGCTCCTTGCTGCAATACCAGCAGGATCAAAAGTTTGAATTTTTCGAAGGATTTCCTCCAGTTCATCGCTATCCGTCTCAATGTTTTGAGAAAAAGCCAGGTCATTGATAATGGCTGTCAGCTCCCTACGGATATACCCATCGTTCTCAATACTCCCTACCAGCTGCTCTCCAATGATCCTTTGACACTCATCCAACTTTAAAAAATTCAACTGGGTAATCAGTTGCTCATGTAAGGAGGTAGGTGAAGAAAATGGGATTTCCCGATCCTCATCGTCAGGATTGTAGTTGCCATCNCCCTGCATTTTNTAACCCCCATAATCGTCGTCTAGGTAGTCGTCTACATTGACTTCGTTGGACTCTTGCCCGTACTCGTCTCCAAATCCCTCCTCGAAATCTTCCTCTCCGGAAGATTCGCTCTCTTCCACCTTACCTTCTTCCAAGGCAGGGTTGATTTCGAGCTCCTCTTCAATACGTGCATCTAGCTCTGCCGTAGGCACCTGAAGCAGCTTGATAAACTGAATCTGCTGCGGGGAAAGTTTTTGAGATAGTGACTGAGAAAGCGTTAACTTTTGCATTGAAATGAATCAAACCACTTATTTGCGAAAAAAGAGCATGGTTTCAGGGAAAACTGCACCTTCAAATTTAGGAAAAAGCTTCAATTTTTTGATAAAAAGGTGATTTAATCGTTTTTTTGCATTCTACTAAAATTAAAGAGGTCGTTTTTCCCTTCCTCTACCCAACTACACATGGCATTCAACAAACGGGTCAAAATCAAGACCATCCTGGAACAAGACCTGATCGGACAAGAAATCACCCTTATGGGCTGGGTACGCACCAAGCGAAGCAACAAGAATGTTTCCTTCATCGCAGTCAACGACGGCTCAATCCTTACCAACTACCAGGTAGTCGCCGACCCCAATGTCATTGCAGAAGAAGTACTTAAAAAATGCAGCACTGGCGCCTGTTTAAAAATCACAGGTACGGTGATTGCCTCCCAAGGCGCTGGACAGCAATCCGAACTCACTGCCACACATATTGAAGTCTTGGGCGAATCAGACCCTGAGAAATATCCACTCCAGCCCAAGAAGCACTCCCTAGAATTTCTTCGGGAAATCGCCCACCTACGCATGCGAACCAACACCTTTGGTGCCGTCTTCCGTGTGCGTCATGCGCTGGCCTATGCAGTCCATACCTACTTCAATACAAAAGGGTTTTTCTACATCCATACGCCCATCATCACTGCATCTGATGCCGAAGGTGCAGGGGAGACCTTCAAGGTGACCACACTCAACCTCAGCAACCCTCCCAAAACAGAGGACGGCAAGATTGACTACAGTAAGGATTTTTTCGAAAGAGAAACCAACCTCACTGTTTCCGGTCAATTGGAAGGTGAGCTTGCTGCCATGGCATTGGCCGAGGTGTACACCTTTGGACCTACCTTCCGAGCGGAAAATTCCAACACCACACGCCACCTGGCGGAGTTTTGGATGATCGAGCCCGAAATGGCGTTCTACGACGCAGAGGACAACCAGAACTTAGCCGAAGACTTCTTGAAATACATTATCCGCTACGCACTTGACCATTGCGCCGAGGACCTGGCATTTTTGGACCAGCGTGCAGCAGAAGAAGAGCAAACCAAGCCTACCGAACAGCGAGCAGAATTGGGCCTTCTGGATAAACTTAAGTTTGTGGTAGAAAATGACTTTGTTCGCTTGAGCTACACCGAGGCNATCGATATCCTGCGCAACTCCAACCACAACAAAAAGAAGAAATTCCACTACCTCATCGAAGAATGGGGTACAGATTTACAATCCGAACANGAGCGCTACTTAGTTGAAAAACATTTCAAAAAACCCGTCATCCTCACCGACTACCCGAAAGGCATCAAAGCTTTCTACATGCGTCAAAATGAGGATGGAAAAACCGTAGCAGCCATGGATATTCTGTTTCCTGGTATTGGAGAAATCGTAGGTGGCTCTCAGCGGGAAGAGCGGCTAGATAAGCTCAGCCAACGCATGCAGGAAATGCATATCCCTGAGGAAGAGCTCAGTTGGTACCTGGACACAAGGCGATTTGGCACTACGCCACACGCAGGCTTTGGCCTCGGATTTGAACGCATGGTATTGTTTGTTACCGGTATGGGAAATATCCGCGATGTCATCGCCTTCCCAAGAACCCCTGGAAATGCAGAATTCTAAGGAATTCTAACCTATTCAAACACCTCCAGAATTTAATTTTGGAGGTGTTTTTTTTAGCTGACCACTTTGATTCTCCAAGCCAAGGGAATGCAGAGTATACTGAAGAAAATCGCCAAGTAGCCTACATAATTGAAATTGGTCAACTCCCCCAACTCATTCTCTCCAATCAGAAAGCCGGCGAGCAAGGAAGCAAAGCCAGCTGCCAGCTGCTGCACNGCGGAATTGAAACTCAGAAAACTCCCNCGGTTTTCAGGGGAAGCCGTGCCTGTAATCAAGGCTGCCGCTGGGACATAGCGCCCGTTGGAAGTCACAAAAAACAGAGTGGTAACTACCAAAACCAAAGCCACAGGAGTTACGCCCAGATGGGTGATGATTGCGATCGGAATTAGATTGAGCACCATGAAAATGGTAAAGATCTTCAGCTTTCCATGTTTGTCGGCCAGCTTGCCTACCCAAGGAGAGGTAAACATGGTGAAGGCTCCTCCAGCCATGTACACATAAGTCAGCTGCATTTCTGAAAAGCCCACATTGGCCACATTGTAGGGACTCAAAAAAGGGATGATCATAAATTGCCCGAGCATCATCATGATGGAAAGGGTGATGGCTCGCATTTGATTGGGGTTGCTAGTGACCCGGCTGATCACTTCAAAGGGATGGGGACNCTTGACACCACTGTTCACATGCCCAGTGATGGAAGGAATAAACTTGACAATCATTCCCATGCTCACCACTGACAAAGCAGATAGAATATAGAAAGGCGTATGCCAATCGGATAAGCTCGCCAAAAAGAGTCCCAACGGTACGCCCATCACGGAGGCGAAGGAAAAGGCAGACATCACCAAGCCCATGGCTCTCCCGCGGCGCTCGTCAGGTACCACGTCCCCAATGATGGCTAGAATCAAGGCAGAGGTNAGCCCTCCAAAAATTCCAGAAATNACTCTTGCNAGGAGCAAAATGGGATAGCTTGGCGACAAAGCACAAGCTAAGGTTCCTAAGGTGAAGCCTACATACACCCAAATTAAAATCTTTTTCCGGTCAAAACGATCCAGAATAAATGCTCCAAAGAAACTGGAAGCTCCAGCACTAAAGGTGTAGGAAGAAACTAAAAAAGCAAACTCACTGGGACTGATTTCAAACAAACGCATCAGCTGAGGCCCGAGTGGCATCAGCATCATGAAATCCACAATATGAATAAAATTGATGGCTGCCAGGGTCCAGAGTAAGGCTTTCTCTTGTTTCATGGAAAATTTTGAAAGGTAAATAGGGTAGAAATACGATGGAAATAAAGTAGAAATATAAGGGCTGAAGTTAATCCAAGCCGATGCGATGATAGGTTTCTGGAATGGCTTCGATCAAATCCTGAGCCATAGTTCCTCGCAAGGTTTGGTTTCCTGCAAGTTCTCCCGCCAGGCCGTGGTGGAATACCCCACAGAGTAGCGCGTTTTCAGGAGAATACCCTTGGCCCAAGAAGGAAGTCAACATGCCGGTAAGGGCATCACCCATCCCGGCTGTCGCCATGTACTTGCTCCCAGAAGAGTTGAACACTTGTCTTCCATCTTGAAGCGTACACAGTGAATTGGCGCCTTTAAGCACTAGATTAATTTCGTGTTTAAGGCAACAGGATTTGGCCTTAGCCATTCGCTCGAGATGCGAAGTAGAGGGTCCAAACAGGCGGTCAAATTCTTTCAAGTGCGGAGTAAGAATACTTCCTTTGGGAATCAAGGACCAGAGATTTTGATCCAAGGAAAGGAGGGTTAAAGCATCTGCATCTAGTACCAATGGCTTGATAGAAGAATGCAGCAGTTGATGAAAAAGCGCTCCATTAGCGAGTCCCCAGCCAGGGCCGATTCCTACCGCATCGTAGGCACTGAGGTCAATAGCATCTCCAAACACACACATGGCCTCTGGAAGGGCAGACTGCACGATTCCTCGCTCTTCCTCTGGTATCCAGACGGTCACCATGCCAGAGCCAGTGCGAAACGCACTTTTGGCTGCCAAAAACGCAGCACCCATTTTCCCTTTACTACCAGCTACCAAGAGCACCTTCCCAAAATCCCCCTTATGCGCAAAGCGATGAAAAGTCCGATGAAGAGACAAGATGTCTTTCTCTTCCAAATAATACATAATGGATTCAAAGGCATCAAATTCATCTGGCTCAAAGCCAATGTCCAGCACATCCAGTTCTCCAGTAAACTGCCCATGCTCAGGGCAAGTAAGGATAGTTTGGGGAAGCCCAAGGTGACCGTAGTAGTTGCTTGGACCACTGAAGCAGTAGGAGAAGTATCTGCTGGCAAACCACTAGGTAGATCTAGCGCGATGATTTTTCCTCCAAACGAATTGATTTTTTTAATTCGAAAAAGCGCATCCTCTCGCAGTTCACCTTTGCAACCAATCCCCAAATAGGCATCTATCAAGATGCCTCCATCCGGCAACGGTGAAGAATCCAACGAGTAACACGGAATTTGTGTGGGAAGCAGCGAAAGATTTTGCTTGCAGTCGGCAGCTAAATTGGCTTCCGCCGAAAAACAGGTCGCTACTTCAAGGGCATACCCCAAAGAATAGAGCAAACGTGCAATAGCTAGCCCATCGCCCCCATTGTTGCCTGGACCAGCACAAACTACTATCGTAGAANATGAAGGAAAGCCCTGCATTTGAAACCAGCTCACAAAGCGCTGAGCAACAAGCTCCATGAATGCGTGATTTGAGACCTCCAGCTTTTCCAAGTGGATTTGATCCAGATTGACAAGCTCTGAAGCCGAAAGAATTTTCAACATAGTTTAGGCCAAAGGCGAAAGCGATTTCCTTTCGGGTAATTTCAACCTACTCAAAAAGATCATCCCAAGCACAAAGAAAATAACTAGGAACAAGGCTGAGTTTCGCATGCTTCCAGTAAACTGTTCTATAGCTCCGTAGGAAGCGGTTCCAAGGACGACAGCGACTTTTTCTGTCAAGTCAAAGAAACTGAAAAAGGAAGCATGGTCTGTAGTTGTGGTCGGAACCAGCTTGGCATAAGTAGCACGGGAGAGGGACTGAATCCCACCCATCACTAAACCGACTACAAAAGCTAGCGTATAAAATTGGTAGACCGAATTGACAAAATAGGCAGCTACACAGATCCCCATCCAGATTAGGATCATGATCATCATACTAGTTTTATTTCCAAACTTTCGGGACACAAAAGCAAAAAAGTAACTTCCTCCTATGGCTACTAATTGAATTATCAACACCGTTAAGATCAGTTGGTCGCCTGGCATGCCGAGTTCCTTATCTCCAAAGGATGCAGCCAAAAACATGACCGTTTGTACCCCCATCGAATAAAAGAAAAAAGAAACTAAAAATCGATTCACTACAGGCATAGCTCGGAGTTCCTTAAACACCATGTTCACCTCCCGATATCCTTTCAAGAGGTANTCAGCCGAAATAGATTTCTTATAGGGNTTNTTGGGTAAAACTCGAAAAGGGATCTGGGCAAATCCGATCCACCAGATACCGGTAACTATGAAAGAAAAGCGAGGAGCAAAGCTTCCTTCAGGCATCCCGAACCAATCGGGATTTTGAATGATCAGCAAATTAAAAACTAGGAGAATCACACTTCCGATGTAGCCGAATGCAAAACCTTTGGCACTAAGCATATCAAACTCTTCTTCTTTGGCTATTTCAGGTAAAAAGGAATTGTAAAACACGATACTGCCTGAAAATCCAACACTTGCTAAAACACTGACAATAATTCCAAATTCAAGGTTTTCACCCGTAAAAAAGAATAAGGAAATACAGGATACTGCCCCCAGGTACACAAAGAACTTCATAAAGTTCAATTTATTACCAGCGGCATCTGCAATGCCCGAAAGCAAGGGAGCCAGCAAGGCAACCACGAGGAATGAAAACGAGATCGAATAGGAATACAACACCGTATTGACGACTTCCCAGCCGAAGAAGGAAACGGTATCGGAGCCATCTGAAGCTTGCGTGACACTATTGTANTACACTGGAAATATCGTAGCGGAGATCACCAGACTGTATACTGAATTTGCCCAATCGTACATGGCCCATGCACGTTGAACTTTCTTGTTGGAGGTTGGGTGGGTGTTCATAAGGATAGAAATAAAAAAAGCCATTCGCTTAGCGAATGGCTTTCAATATACGAGAAAGATTATTAGTCTACTTCAGTTTTTTTAGTGGAAGCATACAAGACTTTACGTGCATCTGCATTACGCAATTCTGTCTGCACGTCAGAAATAGGACCCATCTTCACTTCTTTGTCTACTTTCAAAGAGATGGTGATAGACCCACGATCTGCTTCAGGTAATTTATCACGTTCCTGATTTACCCATTGCACAATTTCCGGAGAGCTAATCAATACATCATTGGCTTGAACTCTAGGTTCAGAACCGTAAAGACTCGCATTTTTTGGCTTTCCAATGAAAATGTAGGAAATCAAGGTCTTATTTTGCAGCTTTTGCAGCTGTGAAGACTGAGGAATTTTCTGATCAACTAGGACATCCTGCTCTCTCAATACGGTAGTTACCATGAAGAAGAATAACAACATGAAAATGATATCTGGAAGGGCAGAGGTATTGATTTGGTCTCCACCACTTAACTTTTTCTTTCTAAACTTTGCCATATCAGTTTCCTCCNGTTTTATCAGGTTCAGCTATAGAGATCGCCATTGGAATCCCTTCTTTACCCTTGTTTTGAAGTGCTGTAGAAGCCTCGTCATCACCAGTTAACGCTCTGTATTCGTCAGCAGTAAGTCCTACTCTTTCAGAATACACACCGAAATATGCCTTTTTGGCTAAATCGAACACCTCAAGGAATACAGCATAGTTGGTTCCTCTGTTAGTCTTAATGGAGATTACTGCCTCACCAGGGTGATCCGATGAATCAGGTCTTCTTAGGGCTTGTCCTTGTAAGGAAGCTGGAAGAGATTTGTACAAGGCAGCTGCCTCCTCATTCGGAGCTCCAAAATTCATGATAAATTCTTTGAAATCTTTATCAAGACCTTCTGCTGTCCTTCTGTACTCCCCTTCAACCAACAAGTCGTTGTTGGCATTGATCAAGACGTTGAAGATATTTCGCTCGTTTTTCTTGATATCTGGGGGTGGCACATTGGGATCCTGCTTCGGAGGAAGGACGTTTAGAATCCCCTTATCCGAAGCAATAGTAGTTGTTACGAGGAAGAAGATCAACAGAAGGAAGGCGATATCCGCCATCGATCCCGCATTGATCTCATTACTCATTCTATTTTTACTTCTTGCCATTTTATTTGACAGCTTTAGTAAGTTCTGTGACTACAATAGACACAATTGCAATAACGGTGAGGATGTAGGTCATGACCAACATACCTCCGATGAACTGTGATAAACCAGGAGTCAAATTAAAGGGTGATCCTTCAAATTTTGGTAGTACTTCGTTGCTAGAAAGGCTGTAGCAAATAACGAAAAGTACAACTAGTCCTAGTACGCCTAGACCAGACTTCAACAATCCTTTCGGATCATCCAAAGACTTAATCAAGGGCATCACGACGGACAAGATGGTGCCAACTATTGCAAGCAAGTAGGTGGCATAAAGCATTATATCGTAAGCATCCATAGTTTCAGTTGTTTATAACTTTAATAATTGAGCAAGTAGATTGAGCTGGTAATTACTTACCAGTCAATTTGTGCTTAACCAAGATATCAACAAATGAAATGGAAGCATCTTCCATATCGTTCACCAAAGAGTCAATTTTTGACACCAAGTAGTTGTAGAACAATTGAAGGATCATCGCTGCGATCAAACCAGCTACTGTAGTCAAAAGGGCAATTTTGATACCACCTGCTACGATAGATGGAGAGATATCACCCGCTGCTTCGATTGTATCGAAGGCGAAGATCATACCAACTACAGTACCGAAGAAGCCCAACATTGGAGCAAGAGCGATGAACAAAGAAACCCAGATAAGGCCTTTCTCTAAACGTCCCATTTCAACAGAACCGTAAGAAACGATAGACTTTTCTACCATGTCAATGCCTTCTGCATAACGCATCAAGCCTTGAGTAAAGATAGAGGCTACAGGACCTTTGGTGTCTCTAGTGATTTCCTTTGCTGCTTCAATTCCGCCAGAAGCCAAAGCATCTTCTACTTTCAACAACAATTTCTTGGTGTTAGTAGTCGCCATGTTAAGCGTAACGATTCTCTCCAACGCAATAGCAAGACCGATGATCAAGCAAAGCAATACTGGAGTCATGTACAATGGATCTCCTTCGATGAATTTTTCTTTGATAAGCTGATGGAAGCTTTGCTCCTCAGCGACGATCTCGTCGTCAACTACTGTTGGTGACGCAGCAGTCTCTTCTGCTGCAGGTGTTGCTTCTGTGGCAGCTGCGGCAGCAGGTGCATCTTGAGCGTTAGCGAAAGCAGGAACAAAAAGGATGCCTGCAAGCATGAACAAAGCGATGAACTTTCTCATAATTTTTTTTTTTATTGACTTGGATTAAGGTTAAATGGTTTTCAGATTAAATCGAGTTTTAAAGTTATCATTTTTTAATTTCAAAAAACAAGAGAGTCTTTTAACTTTTTTTCATAACACTTCATTTAAACCGAAATGAAGGCAATTTTTACACGAATGGAGCTTTTTCAGCCCTCTCCAAACTCCATATTTCTACCCCATAAGCTTGTTTGATCTGGCGAGGATAAATAATAAGCATCTGATTATCAGGACGAAGTATCATCAAACAAATTTTTTATCAACTTCAACTCGATGAGCCAGTCCATTTAATCCTGTCTTTAAATTTTTGTTTGAAAATTTTTCTTCCAGAAATGGCGCTTTAAATACCTTCTTGATCAAGGAGATACACAAGAGCAGCCATTCCCGCTGCTCCCAATTCCAGTTCTCGCTTATCCACTGCCTCAAACACATCAGCCTCCGTATGGTGGTAAATAAAGTACTTCTGGGAATCAGGAAGCAAGCCGATTAGGAGGGTTCCTTGGTCCCGAAGCGGACCAATATCTGCTCCCCCACCTGATTTTTGAAGATTCCACAACTGGTAAGGGCGCAACAATTCCGC
>JGI25914J50564_10000478_pt1 | contig 13313 bp, 8 predicted proteins | sample LauGreSuBDMM15SN_2_FD_50564 | JGI IMG/M metagenome (IMG submission 50564) | reverse complement strand
GTCTTGACCTTGGCCATCAGTTCGCCCTCGCTGCCCATCACGCGTGTGCATGACATGGTGGAAAACCGCTTGGCCATGCGTTTGTCGCAAGTCGCTGGCGTNGGTTTGGTCAGNATCGCCGGCGCCCAACGCCCAGCCGTGCGGGTGCAGGTCAACAGCCAAGCCCTGAGCGCNGCAGGCTTCTCGCTGGAAGATGTGCGAAGCGCCATCAACCAAGCCAATGTGAGCATGGCCAAGGGCAGTTTCGATGGGCCAGCACGTGCCTCCAGCTTGGATGCCAACGACCAGTTGCAATCGGTAGAAGACTATGGAAACTTGGTGTTGGCCTACAAAAACGGCAACCCTTTGCGTTTGCGCGATGTGGCGGCAATCGTTGACGCNCCGCAGAACAACCGTTTGTTTGCTTGGGCCAATACCCAGCCCGCCATCATCTTGAATATCCANCGCCAACCGGGCGCGAATGTGATTGAAACCGTGGNNCGNGTGCAGGCCTTGTTGCCGGCATTGCGTGCGGCATTGCCGCCGAGTTTGGATGTGCAAGTGATGACCGACCGCACCACCACCATACGCGCTTCGGTCCATGCTGTGCAGTTCGAGTTGTTGTTGTCAGTGGCCTTGGTGGTGATGGTGATCTTTTTGTTTTTACGCAGCGCCGCCGCCACCATGGTTCCCGCCGTGGTGGTGCCTTTGTCGCTGGTGGGCACTTTTGCGGTGATGTATTTGGCGGGTTTTTCCATCAACAACCTGACCCTTATGGCGTTGACAGTGGCCACCGGTTTTGTGGTCGATGACGCGATTGTGATGATTGAAAATATTGCCCGTGTTTTGCAAGACCCCGACAGACCGCGTTCACCGTTGGAAGCCGCCATTGAAGGGGCGCGTCAAATCGGTTTCACCATTGTGTCGCTGACGTTTTCGCTGATCGCGGTGCTGATTCCCTTGTTGTTCATGGGCGATGTGGTAGGGCGTTTGTTTCACGAGTTCGCCATCACTTTGGCTGTGGCGATTTTGATTTCTGCGGTGGTCTCGCTGACCCTCACACCCATGTTGTGCGCCCATGTCTTGCGTGTGGACACCACCGACCACAGCACCCTAGGCAACAGCGCTTGGTTGCAGCGCTTGATTGATGCCTATGCCCTTGGCTTGAACTGGGTGCTGGACAGACCTTTGGCCACACTTGCCACCTTTGCCTTGACGCTGGTCTTGACCGTCGTGGCGTATCTCATCAGCCCCAAAGGCTTTTTCCCTTTGCAAGACACGGGTGCGGTGCAAGTCATCACCGAAGGCACGCAGTCGAGTTCTATCGAGGCCATGTCGCAACGACAACAAGCGCTGGCCCGACTTTTCTTGCAAGACCCTGCGGTGCAAAGCCTCACCTCTTTCATTGGTGTTGATGGCCCGAATGCCAGTGTGAATGCCGGGCGCATGACCTTGAACTTCAAGCCCAAGTCCGAGCGTTCAGAGGGCTTGCAGCAAACCTTAGAGCGGCTGACCCGACTCGGCAACCAAATCCCAGGCTTACAGGTTTTCTTGCAGCCCTTGCAAGATTTGAGCTTGGATGACCGCGTCGCGCGCAACCAATTTCGTTTTCTACTCAGCGGCCCCGATGGTCCTGCGCTGGGCCAGTGGTCTGGGCGACTGCAAGAGCGCTTGCGCCAAGACCCTGCGCTGGCCGAGGTGGCGTCCGATTACCAAGACCAAGGCTTGCAAGCCTATGTGCAAATCGACCGAGAAGCCGCTGCGCGTTTGGGGGTGAGCGTCTTGGCCATCGATAACGCGCTCTACAACGCCTTCGGACAGCGTTTGGTCTCCACCATCTTCACCCAAAGCAACCAGTACCGCGTGGTGCTGGAGGTGCAAGACCCAGAGCGCCAAGGGCTTGCGGCTTTGTCGCGCTTGCATGTGCCTTCGCTGAATGGCACGCAAGTGCCGCTCAGCAGCGTGGCCAAAGTGGAGGAGCGCGCGGCACTGCTGAGCATCTTGCATGTGGCGCAATTTCCGGCGGTCACCCTGTCGTTCAAGCCGGCTGCTGGGGCGTCGCTTGGCGAGGCGGTGCAAGCCATAGAGCGGCATTGGCAAGCCTTGGTTGCCGAGGAAGGCGTTCCTGCTTCTATCGAGACGCGCTTTGAGGGCGCGGCTTTGGCTTTCAAAGCCTCCTTGCTCAGCAGCTTGTGGCTGGTGTTGGCGGCGGTGGTCACCATGTACATTGTTTTGGGCGTGCTGTACGAAAGCTATATACACCCGGTCACGATTTTGTCTACCCTGCCCTCGGCTGCCCTGGGTGCTTTGTTGGCTTTGCTGGCAGCACGTATTGAGTTGGGTTTGATTGCGGTCATTGGCATTGTTTTGCTGATTGGCATTGTGAAGAAAAACGCCATCATGATGATCGACTTTGCGCTGGATGCCCAGCGTCACCAAGGCATGCCAGCGCGCGAAGCAATTGTCCAAGCCTGCTTGCTGCGCTTTCGCCCGATTTTGATGACCACCATGTGCGCATTGCTGGGTGCTTTGCCGCTGATGCTGGGCAGCGGTGTGGGCAGTGAGTTGCGCCATCCCTTGGGTGTGACCTTGGTGGGCGGTTTGATTTTGAGCCAGTGGTTGACGCTGTTCACCACGCCAGTGATTTACCTCAAACTCGACGCTTGGGCGCGTCGTCGCGCCTCGCTGCCATGAATTTTTCTGCGGTCTTTATCAACCGACCGGTAGCCACCAGCTTGCTGAGTTTGGGTTTGGCCATGGCGGGTGTGTTGGCCTATATGCAGTTGCCTGTGGCGCCTTTGCCGCAGGTCAACTTCCCCACCATCTCGGTGTCGGCCAGTTTGCCGGGTGCCAGCCCCGAAACCATGGCTTCTACAGTGGCTACGCCTTTGGAGCGGGTCTTGGGCAATATCGCTGGCGTCACCGAAATGACGTCCAGCTCTTCGCAAGGCAGTACCCGCGTGACCTTGCAGTTTGAACTCAACCGCGATGTCAATGGCGCAGCGCGGGATGTGCAAGCCGCCATCAACACCGCGCAAAGTTTGTTGCCCACCGGCATGCCCAGCCGTCCCACGTATAAAAAGGCCAACCCCGCTGACAGCCCCATGCTGATTCTGGCTTTGACGTCAGACAGCTATTCACGCGGGCAGATGTACGACTTGGCCTCCACCACTTTGGCGCAGCGCTTGTCGCAGGTCGATGGTGTGGGGCAGGTCAGCATTGGTGGCGGTGCATTGCCTGCGGTGCGCATAGAGCTAGACCCGAACAAACTCGCTGCCAACGGCGTTTCTTTAGAAATGGTTCGCCAAGCGGTGGTGGCGACCAACGCGCATCGCCCTAAAGGGGTGATTGAAGACCAACACCTGGCCTGGCAAATCGAAGCCAATGACCAAGCCCGCAGCGCGCAAGACTATGCGCCGCTGATCTTGCGCTATGTGAATGGGCAGGCCTTGCGCTTACAAGATGTGGCGCAAGTGCTGGATTCGGTGCAAGACTTGCGAACCGATGGTGTGTCCCAGGGACAACCCGCTGTGTTGTTGGTGTTGAACTTGCAGCCGGGCGGCAATGTGATTGAAGCGGTTGACCGGGTGCGTGAGCTGCTGCCCAGATTGCAATCGGGTTTGCCCGCCGCGGTGACCATGACGGTGGTGTCAGACCGCTCGCCCACGGTACGTGCCTCGTTGCTGGAGATTCAAAAATCTTTGGCCCTGTCCATGGCGCTGGTGATTTTGGTGGTGGGCTTGTTTTTAAAGCGCTGGCAAACCGCGCTGATTCCTGCTGTGGCCCTGCCTTTGTCGCTGGCGGGCACCTGTGTGGTGATGTACCTCTTGGGTTTGAGTTTGAACAACCTCACCTTGATGGCCTTGACCATCGCCACCGGCTTTGTGGTGGATGATGCGATTGTGGTGCTCGAGAACATCACTCGGCTGCGTGAGCGGGGCATGCCGCTACGCCAAGCGTGTTTTGAAGGTTCGCGTGAGATTGGTTTTACCGTGGTGGCCATCAGCATTTCTTTGGTGGCGGTATTCATTCCGATCATGTTCATGGGCGGGGTGCTGGGTCGGCTGTTTCGTGAATTCGCGGTCGTCATGACAGCGGCGATTTTGATTTCCATGCTGGTCTCATTGACCACCACGCCCATGATGTGCGCTGCATTGCTGTCGCCCTTGAAAGCACAAGCCCGCAAGCTTCGGCCCAGCAAGTGGCTGCTGTTTTACCGGCGCAGCTTGGCTTGGGCTTTGCGCCATCAATGGTGGATGTGGTTGGTGCTGATCGCAGCGATTGCTTTGAATGTGGCGCTGTACCGCGCCATACCCAAGGGTTTTTTTCCGCAGCAAGACACGGGTCGCATCAACGGCTATATACGTGCCGACCAAAGCTCCTCGTTCCAAGCCATGCAAGAGCGCTTGCACACCATGCTGGCCATCGTGCAGTCCGATCCGGCGGTGCTCACCGTCACTGGCTTTACCGGCGAGGGCCAGCGCAATGCTGCCCGCATGTTCATGACGCTCAAACCCCGCGATCAACGCGACGTCAGTGCCGAGCAAGTGGTGGCGCGTTTGCGCGCACGTTTATCCAAAGAGGCGGGTGCGCGTTTGTTTTTAATGCCGGTGCAAGATATTCGGGTGGGCGCCAGGGCGTCCACTTCCGAATACGAGTTCACCATCAAATCCGATGATCTCGCCCAGCTGCGTGAATGGGAGCCCAAGTTGCGCCGCGCCTTGGGCAAGCTCAAAGAGCTGGAAGACATCAGCAGCGACTACGAGGAGCGAGGTTTGCAAACCTCGGTGGTGATTGACCGTGACGCGGCCGCTCGCTTGGGCTTGTCGGTCAGAGCCATTGACACCGTGTTGGCCAATGCTTTCAGCCAGCGCCAAATCGGCATCATTTACAACCCTTTGAACCAGTACCGTGTGGTGATGGAGTTGGCCCCGCCTTATTTGCAAAGCGCCGAGTCTTTGCGCCGCTTGCAGTTCATCAACGACAAAGGCCAAGCCGTGCCCTTTGCCAGCTTTGCCCGCATCGAGCTCACCAACACCGCTTTGTCTGTGTCGCATGAAGGTGGCGTGCCCTCGGACACCTTCAGCTTCAGCTTGGCGCCTGGCGTGTCTTTGTCGCAAGCCACCCAAGCCGTCGACCAAGCCGTGGCTCAACTCAACTTGCCGGTGTCGGTGCGCGCCAGTTTTGCCGGCACAGCTAACGCGTTTCAACAGTCGTTGGAAACCCAGCCGTGGTTGATACTGTTTGCCTTGCTCACCCTGTATTTGGTCTTGGGCGTGTTGTATGAAAACCTGCTGCATCCCCTGACCATTTTGTCGACCTTGCCGTCTGCGGGCTTGGGTGCTTTGCTCACCCTGATGGCCATGCGCACCGAGTTCAGCATCATTGCCATGATCGGCGTGATCTTGCTCATAGGCATTGTGAAAAAGAACGCGATTTTGATGATCGATGTCGCTTTGCAGCAGCAAGCCCTGGGCCGCAGCCCGGCCCAAGCGATTTATGTGGCGGCGCAGCGTCGCTTGCGCCCAATTCTCATGACCACCGCGGCGGCGATGCTGGGCGCGATTCCCTTGGCCTTGGCTTTTGGCGTGGGTTCAGAATTGCGCCAGCCCTTGGGGCTGGCCGTGTTGGGGGGCTTGGTGCTGAGTCAGTTATTGACTTTGTTCACCACGCCGATTGTGTTTGTGGGCTTAGAGGCAATGCGGGGTCGTTGGCAAGGTGGTGACAAGGTGGTGGCATGAAAAACAGACAGACAGGACATTCCTACGCAGTTGTGTTGCTGTGCTTATCGTTGACCGGTTGTGGCAGTTGGTTCAAGCCGCCCGCTGCTTCAAGCCAACGGCCACCGGTACGCGTGCCTGAGGCTTTTGGCGCAGCGCAAAACCCCGTGCTTTTGGGTGAATCGGTGGACCGCGCTTGGTGGACTTTGTTTCAAGACCCGGTGCTGGATGATTTGCAACAGCAACTCGAGGCCGGCAATCTGAACTTGCAAGTTTTGTCGGCCAAGGTGCGTCAAGCGCAGGCCAGCGTAGCGGCCGCGCAAGCGAGTTTGTTTCCCAATGTCTCGCTGAATGCGGGCGCAGCACGGGCGACCAGCGCCGCCGGTGGCGCATCCTCCAACAGCTTAAGTCTTGGCTTACCCTTGACGTGGGAGATCGATGTCTGGGGTCGCATTGACGCTCAAACACAGGTGGCCAAAGCCAATTTACAAGCCAGTCGCGAGGACATGGCACTGGCACGTTTGTCTGCCCAAGCCAGCTTGGTGCAAATCTATATCGCTTTGCGAACCGCCGAGCGCCAACAAGCCGTGCTGGAATTGGCACAAGCCGCTTATGAGCGCGCTTTAACCCTGACACGCTACCGCTATGAGGCGGGCGTGGTGTCTGCCGGCGATGTGGCCCAAGCCGAGTCGCAATGGCAAAGCGCGGTGGCGCAAGGCATAGATGTGCAAACCACAAGGCAGCAACTCAGCCACAGCTTGTCGGTGTTGCTGGGCCAAGCCCCTGCGGCGCTGCAAATGAGCGCCACCCAAGCCTTGCCTGTCTTACCCGCTTTGCCTGTCTTGATGCCAGCCTCTCTGTTACAGCGTCGCCCCGATATTCGCGCTGCAGAGCTGCGGGTGCTGGCGGCCCAAGCGCAGTTGGGTGTGGCCCAGGCTGCGTCTTTTCCTACCTTCAGCTTTGCCGCCAACCTGGGCTTTAAGAGCACCGACTTGGCAAGCTTGCTGAATGCGTCTGCACGCTTGTGGTCCTTGGGGCCAACGCTGGCTTTGTCTTTGTTTGATGGCGGGCAGCGCCAAGCCGCCAAGGATGACGCCAAAGCCGCTTTGGAATTGGCCGCCTTGAATTACCAGCAAGTGGTGTTGACGGCGCTGCAAGAGGTGGAGGACAACTTGGTGGCTGCGCACCAACTGCAGGCGCAAGAGGCGGCACAAGCGCAAGCTTTGCAAGCGGCCCAGCGTAATTTACGCATCACCGAAGCGCAGTACGCTGCTGGCACGGTCAGCTATTTGAATGTGGTGACAGCGCAGGCCAGCGCTTTGAACGCGCAACGCAATTTGCTGGATGTGCAAAGCCGTCGAGCGCTGGCAGTCACGCAGTTGCTGAAAAATTTAGGCGGTCGTTGGGATGCAGATTCGACGTTGAAATGATCAGCCCGTTAGCTCGTAAGTACGGCTTTAAGGGCCTGCACACGCGCTGCATCAATGTGCTGGCCAATCTGCGCACCCTTTAATCCGCGTTGCATGGCCTCATCCGACAGCGCGGTGTTGTCCACAGACAAGGCCGCTTGCAACAAGCCACTTAAGTGGGCGGCTTGCGGGTAGGGGCGCAGTTCTAAGCCTAAACGCCCGCGTGCATCGGCTTCGCAAGCTTGCAAGGCCAGGGCAAACCGCTCGGGGCGGCGCAAAGCATCGCATCGCACCAGCAAGCGCAACACCGCTTCGGCACTCAAACTCAGGCAGCCGTGTATATGACAGTGTTCCCGCGCCACCACCTCGGCCAATTCTTTGCAATTTTGCGGCACCCGTAAACGTTCGCAGACACCGCGTAAAAGTTTGACGCTTCGGCCTTCATGGCCAATGTGGCGTGGCAAAGCCTCTGGGTGGGTGCTGCCCTTGCCCAGGTCGTGGCACAAGGCTGCAAAACGCACCTCCAGCGAGGCGTTCACCAACGCGCATTGGTCGAGCACCATCTCCACATGCACGCCGGTGTCTATCTCGGGGTGGTGTTTCGCCTCTTGCGGCACGCCGTACAAGCGCGCCACTTCGGGCAGCAAGATGGGCAACGCACCACAGTCGCGCAAGACCTGCAACATGCGCGAGGGCTGACGCGCCATCAAACCTTTGGCAAGCTCTTGCCACACACGCTCGGCCACCAGCGCCTTGACCTCACCGGCTTGCACCATCTCCACCATCAATGCTTGGGTTTCGGGCGCCACTTGGAAGTCGGCGAAACGTGCGGCAAAGCGGGCCAATCGCAAAATGCGCACGGGGTCTTCGCGAAACGCATCGCTCACATGGCGCAAGACGCGCAGCTGCAAATCTCGCTCTCCGCCAAAAGGGTCGGTACGCTGGCCTTGGGCGTCTTGGGCGATGGCGTTGATGGTCAGGTCGCGTCTGGCCAAGTCTTGCTCTAGGCTCACATCGGGTGCGGCGTGCACCACAAAGCCTTTGTAGCCCGGTGCGCTCTTGCGCTCGGTGCGCGCCAAGGCATANTCTTCTTTGGTTTGTGGGTGCAAGAACACCGGAAAGTCTTTGCCTACCGGCACAAAGCCTTTTGCCNCCATGGCTTCGGGGGTNCTGCCCACCACTACCCAGTCACGGTCGCTGCCTGTGATGCCCAGCAGGGCGTCACGCACTGCCCCTCCCACCAGGTATGTCTGCATGGGGTTCAAGGCAAGCTGAAAATGTTGGCCAAGGGTGTGGGGGTTTTGANACCCAATTCGCTCAACCCCGGACAACTGCCGCTGGCCACATTGTCAACCTGCATGGAGGCCAGGTTATCGCGGCTCATCAAGGTCGGGCCTGGCAGGTGTTCCATGACCCAAGCTTGCACATAGGCCAAGGCACCGGGCAAGGGAATCACCCAGCGCGGATGGCGTGACCAGACCCCCGCATGCTCGACCAGTTGTTTCAAGCTGAAGATGTGCGGTCCCACCAACTCATAGGTGTGAGTTGCTGTTGCCCTGTGCAGCACCGCATACACCACGGCTTGTGCCACATCCTTTACCCACACCGGTTGAAAGCGGGTATGCGCACCTGCCAGCGGCACCACGGGTGCCAGGGCTTGCAGTTTGGCGAACAGGTTGATGAAGGCGTCGTCTTTGCCAAAGATCACGCTGGGTCGCAACACCGTGAGCGCCAAGCCTTGGTCGGCAAAGCCTTGCAAAGCCTGTTCGCCACGCGCCTTGCTGCGTTGGTATTCAGAGGGCGCTTGTGTATCGGCACCCAAAGCGCTGATATGCACCAAGCGATGCACACCGGCGCCCATGCAGGCTTGGGCTAACAGCTTGGGCAATTGCACATGGACTTTGTCAAAGTCTGCTGCCGAGCCATGCAAGATAGCCACGAGGTTGATCACCGCATCGTGTCCTGGCAGCAAAGCAGCCAACTGCGCAGGGTCATGCACATCGGCTTGCACCACCGAGACCATGGGCAGCATTTGCACCGAACGAGCGGGCAAGCGACGGGTGGGCGCCGTGATATGCAGGCCAGCGCGGTTGAGCGCTTCACACACATGGCGGCCGACAAAGCCGCTTGCACCTAAGACCAAAATATTTTTCATGTTGCAGACTGTAGCGGTATTGCCGAACTAAGGGTTGGCCAAAGGCATCAGGGTTTTTTGAATCGATGTAAAAAAACTGAAGAGCTTATTTCTTGCGTAAAGACTCGCAGGGGTCGTCTCTGGCTTGTGGCGGCGTGAGCCACACATAGTCGGCTTGGGGCTTCAGCTCCACCAAAAAAGCCTGTTTCTCTGCGCTGGGCCGGGCGTCGTCCCATTCCATGAACAGCACGCTCAACACCCGCAGTTGGGGTGCTGCCTTGTACACAGCAAAGGGCACGCCCAGGTGCTTCCAAGCGTGGCCATTGCCAGCCACCACAATGCTGGGCAGGTGCGCGAGTGCGACTTCGGCCATGGCGGCATCTCGGCCACGCTGCACCGCCGTCATGCCTTCAAACATGCTAGACGGCATGGCACCGCAGTGGCCTTGGTTAATTTCTTGTTCCATGGCTTGGCGCTGGCTGGCGTCGAAAGGCGCTTTGGCCAGCACCGCCCGAACCGGCTCTGGCAGGCTTGCGCCTTGGGTTTTAAATACCTCTTTGATGGACGCGCTGGGCAAATTGCCGCCCATCAGCGGCATCTTCATCGCATGGACAGCTTCAAACAGCGCTTGGTGCAAAGGCCAAGCCCAGGCCTTGGCATCGAACCCGGCGGCTTGCAAGCCTGTCAATAACTCGGCTTGAGGCTCAAAACGCTGTTGCCAGTTGAGATGCTCGGCCACCACCGTTTTACTCGCGGGGGACAATTGCCGCAGCAGCTCTGCGCGAAGTTGGTGATGAAGAGGGTTGTCGTGGACTTCGCCCAACACCGCCACATCAGCTTCGCCAAGGTCTTTCAACAACTGCCCCATGCTGGCGGGGGACTGCTCAGACATGCGCACAATTTGCGCTTGTGGAGTCTGGGTATCCATTGCCCCCGCTGTCTGCAAGGCAATGCCGAGCATGCAGCAAAGGACAAGGCTAAGGTTTTTTCTGAGCGGCGGCAATATTGGCTGGGACGGTGGAAATCTCATAAACGATGTCTTTGGCAAGTTCGGGGTAATCGGGCAACATGCTCACGCCATACAGCGGTTTGTAGGCGCCCTTGTGGCAAGTCGCGCAACCCACCTTGGGGAAATCTCCTTCTTCACTTAAGCGGTAAGGGGGAAACAGTTGGGCTAATTCGGTGAGGTAGTTGGTGTTGATATCGCGCACCATGCGTATGCCATACCAAGCCGTCACCCTTTGTGGCGTGCTGATNTTCCAGTCGCCCATGGCACGTGTATTGTGGCAATAGGTGCAATTGACGCCCAGCGATGTGGACATGTACATCATCAGGCCGTAAGTGTGCTCGGCTTGTTTGATGGAGCGGCGGTTTTCACCCGCCAGCGTCTGGGTTCCCTGAACGCGAATGTTGAAGTCGCCATTGACCAAATAAGTGCTTAAGGGATTGAATGGCAAGGAAGAGTTAGCCACTTCAGACATGGTCGGTGTGTTTTGCCCTGCTTTGTCCCCCAGCATATTGCCTTGCGAATGCGCTAATCCTGGGTTGTTAAACCAGTCACCACTGGGGACGGCTTGCCCACGATGGCATGTCCAGCAGGTCACTCCGGTTTCTTTGACATGGGTTTTCCACTGGTTGTTTAAGTTGCGGGTCATTTGCAACATGCGTCTGGACACCACCTTGGTGTATTTCTCGTCAGAGGCTAGGTTTTTGGTGTTGTGACAGAACTTGCAACCTTCTTCAGGCGCCACCCAAGTGGTCATGGCGGCCATCAAACGTGAAAATTCTAACGCTGACAAGTCATTGAGCACTTGAACGTTTTCGTACAGCTCATCGAGTTTTTGGGCATCAGGCTCGGGCGGGTCTACGGGCTCGGGCTCGGGTATTTCGTGAATAGGTGCTGCCATAGCAAGCGCAGTAGGTTTATAAATTTGCAGCATCCCCGTGCCTCTGTAGCCATGCTGCACCGAGGCAGGTTCCTCGCAGGCGGTCAACACTAAGAGCATACCGATCCAAAAACACGACCGCAGGGGAATACCACTCAGCGAACAAGCTTTGACGAGACGATTAAACATGGACACCCCCAGCGAATTGGCGCATAAGTAAAAACAAGTGAGATTAAAAAAAGATCATGTGTCATGATAGGTTGACACTTCATATAGTCAATAAGAAATTGACAAATCTAAATTGTTTTTTTATATGGGAGCTAGCTAAATATTTAATATCATGAAAGACCCCAGCCGCTGAAGGCCGCCGCTGGGGATTTGTGCTTAGGCAGCAGATTTGTTCAACTTGAAGTTTTTGCACCAACCACCAGCAGGCACGATTCGACCGCCGTAAAAAGAGCATTCTCCTTCCGTTGCACTGCCTTCGTAGAGTTGGCATCTGCTGCAATATTGCTCAGTGGTGTGTCGTGTATAGCGAACTTTGTCTACGTTTTTGGTCTCCAATTTGAAACCCATAGACTTGGGATACGCATCAGTTTCCGAGAGTTTTTCACCAGGCGCAGCAGCTTTCATTTTATTGTCTGCAGCGGATGCCTGAGTGGCTAAAGTTGCACTTGTGAGTGCGGCTGAATGAATCAAAAAGATGCGTCGATTTAGATTTTTCATTTGGATGGGGGNGAGANGGTTAGTGAAGTTTCCGAACCANTCGCACAAAATGCGACTCTTCGGGATGTTTTAACGAAACACCAGAAAAGCCAAAATCCATGGTGAAAACATATGGATCAAAGTCATTAACGATGCGTGTGTAGCGGCTCCAAAAAACACCAGGGGGAAAGTTTGGGAACAATTCCAACCTGACGCGTGGATTGCGGCAGTGCTGTTCGGCAATGAAAGCCAAATCTTTGAGATGAGGTAACTTCCAGTCGTTGAAGCCGTCAAGTGCTTGCCGATTAAGCTCGGTAACAGTGCTGATAGCCTGAGCATAAGTCATAACTTCAGCATTGCCGACGCATTGCTGTTCTACCCAAGTTTGTCCAATCGCACATCTTTGCCACTGCAAGCGTGCGCGGTAATCAAAGACCCACCCACGTTCATCTGCCTGAATGTGCAAAGGAATTTTAGTAAAGGGTTGATCACAGATCTGCTCAGCAAAAACCAAATTGCCCCAAAAAAGTAATGATGTCCAAAAAGCATGAAGCGAGTATGAACAAATTACTTTGATGAGGCTCTTGGCAGGGTGCAAAGTTATGAACGTTGGTAGTTACTTGGTGTCAAAACCAATGCCAGAGGGCTTGCTTGGAAAACCTTTGCCGTAATCAACTTTGACCGGTTTGGTTTGCCGAGTTGCAAGACCCGGTTCAATGGGAAGTCCACGATGAAGGTTAAAGGCGTAGGCTTCAATGGCAAGCATTTCAGGCCCGCTCACATCCAATACCTTGCCACCTTGGGGGTTTTGGATACACCAATTGGCCATTTCACGCCAAGTTACCACTCTATCGAAGGCAGTGTGATATTTGGGGAAAGTTTGTGGGTTTGAAGCTGCAGCATCTGGATGACAGTTGCCACAAGCCAAGCCGTTGTTTTGCGTCGTTGGGTTGCTACCGTGCCATATGTTGTAGCCCTCTTCAACTGCCGCAAGAAGCTTTGTTTGTTGTGCTTTGAGTTCCTCTTTGGTGAAGGGCTCGCGCGCGTTGGCTTGGAAATAGACCACTGATGTTGCTATCGTTAACAGGATTGAACCAGTCAAAGATTTAAGGATATTATTTTTTTTCATGATTGAAACGTCTCCTTCTACGGGTTTACAGAAAAAACGGCCCGCAATTATGCGGGCCCCATAACAACAATGCAATTAGATTTTTATTCCATTCTTGAGGAATGGTGGCAGTGAGTCAGCGAAAGGCATGTGCTGTGCTTTGCCGCCATTTGCACTGAACGAAGCTTGCAAAGATCCCATGCCGTCTTGTTCATTACCTGGGTCAGCACGGTATTGCTGACTTTGTGGGTACTTAACATTGATAGGNGGATAAGGCCATGGCCATGAAGTGCTCATGGCACCAATGGAAGTCATGTTGCCGATCTTGTTGTAAATGGTTTGATGGACATGGCCGTGGAACGATGTCACATT
>JGI25914J50564_10000477_pt1 | contig 13380 bp, 17 predicted proteins | sample LauGreSuBDMM15SN_2_FD_50564 | JGI IMG/M metagenome (IMG submission 50564) | reverse complement strand
CTTAAAAATGAAACCATCGTATCCCGCGAATTTGTCAATTTAAAAAGTAATCTTGTTTTTGAAATTGAAAAATTCGTCTTGAACGGTCACGTTGAAAACCAACAAATTATCAAACAACACATGATGAAAGTTAACCCTTCACAACCGCTCAAAGAATTACTCATGCAATATTTTGATCACATTACCGTATATAAATTGTCACATGAAATGCAGAAAAATCAAGATTTCAACATATTTTTTATAACCAAAACATTACCTTACCCCAAAGATTTATTTAATAAGGTTGAATCTGAAATAGATCGGTTACGACTTGAATTAGATACATTACACAATTCAATCGTTTAATTTTAATGGTATATAGTATGTATACGATTAAAAACTATAGTTATGAAAGAGCAAAAAAGTTGGGTGTAGAAATTAGACCATCTACCCGACGAAATAAAAAAATAGATGTATTTAAAAAAGGTAAACGAATTGCTTCTGTTGGTGCTTTAGGCTATGGTGATTATCCCACATTTATGCAAACCGAAGGTCAACAATCCGCCAACCAGCATAGAAAACGGTACAAGATTCGTCATGCAAAAGATCGGAGTGTAAAAGGTACACCAGGATACTATGCAGATCAGATATTGTGGTAGTTACAGTATACGTTTAATTGAATTGTAATTATTATCCTTAGAGAATACATGAATACAATTCAATCGAATACAAATTATGTTATATTTAAGAAAGTTTTATCGATTCATTCTGAAGATCGTGACATTACAAAATGGCCAGATTCCAATCATTTTGAAGTTACTGCCCCTGTAGAGTATAAAAACGTGATTTCGCTTCGTCTGAACAACATTGAGATTCCATCTTCTTATTATATTTTTTCAGAAAAGAATCAAAATGTAAAATTATCGTTTAAGGTACTTCCGAGATATGTAGCGGGTGCTCCACCTAATTATCCAGATTGGACAAATGATAGTGCAAACCAGCTTGCTGCACAACAATTGAGTACATCTTCTAATCTTAGTATAACGATTGTATCTGGCTCGTATGATTATACACAATTAGCTTATGAAATAAATGAAAAATTAAATAAAGCCGTATCCGATTTTACAGGTATTACATACACAGGATTTGCTCTAAAGTATAATACAGTAAATATGAAATTAATGTTTATCAATGAACAAGATAATTTCAGAATAGATTTTTCTCAACCAGAAGTATACGATACGTGTGTAGGAAATTATTATGAAAATTATACAAATTGGGGATTAGGTAGTTACATAGGGTTCAATAAAAAAGTGTACAATGCATCGTTAGTTCCATCTGTATCCATGTCATGGAATAGTTTGCCGCCGATAACAAATGTATATTATTTGGAACCGGAACACATTCTTGATTTATTTGGAGAAAGTCACGTGTATATGGAGTTGATGTATTATAATAGTATGGATGAAATTGCTCCCTATGCAGAGAAAAGCAGTTCATCCATGAATGCAAAATTTGGCGGAAAACATAATGCTGCATTCGCTAAAATACCGTTGTTTGCTCGGCATGTGGAGTCGTTTTCAAGTCGCGATACATATTTATCCAATACGTTTACGAATGATCCGCCGCTAGAACGGATTCAAAAATTCAAAATAAAAATGAGATTTCATGACGGCAGAATAGTTGATTTTAATAATTGTAATTATAATTTTACAATTGAAATATGTATGTTGCGACCGGATACACTTAAACCCTATTTAAAGGTGAATCAAGAAGCGTATGGTTCAAGCTAAAATTTCATTCTTTTTAATATTTTTATAAAGAACTTTACATTTTTCATAAATGGGATCAATTAAATGTTTCTGTTCAACCATGGGAATATCTAATTGGATTGTTTCGCAGCAAAGAGATACTGCATAATAAAGTAAGAAACGGCGTCGTTCATTACATGCAGGAGTGTAACGGATACAAAAGAGAGATAAAACAGATTTCATAATTTTTTGAATCATGTCGTGTAATTTGGTTGTAGTATGAAGTAATAATTCCCAAACAATCCAAATAGAATCTGCAGAATGTTTGGCACATAATTTACGAACAAATGCAGTACATTTCTTTTTACTTGTATATTCAAGAATCCATTCAATCCAGTAACAGGCATCAAGTGTATTTTTAGAGTGTAATTGATAAGCAAATTCATTCAAAGGTACAAAAAGGGCTTTAGGGTCTTCTGGTTTAAAAATAGTTCCAATAAATTCTACCGATGGTGCTTTTAATCGATCGGTAGTTAATATATTAAAATCTGATTTATTAAATTTTATAATTTCATAGCTGTGATGTTTGTTAGATAAGCATAAAATGGTAATAATTTCTGAAAATAGTTTACGAACAATTTCATTGTTTCGAATGTTCAATTCATTCGAATCTTGAATACACTGTTTAAAATGATTAAATCGTGATTCAATATAAAAGGGAAGTTTAGGATTAGAAACGTGAATATGTTTTGCATAAAAGAATAAAATAATTTCCCAAATATCACTTACATGTCCGCTACACAATAATTCAATTAACCAATACATAGAAGGTTCTATTTTAGATTGAATTAAACTTTGTAGCATTTCTTTTTTTACTGCAGATCTTTGATATTTGGAAAAAGTAGTGGTACGAAATTGATCTACGGTTCTTATATCCGAAATAAGTTCCATAGAATGCACAAGTATAAAAAAAGAGTAAGTAATACTTAATTCATAAAAATATAGTAATAATAATATGTTAATGTATCTATTACTTACATTTATTATAGTAGCTTTTGTTATTTCATTTTCATTTTATAAAAAACAAGAACATCAATCTAAACAATTTGATTTTAAAACCAATATAGATTTATATGACAAGGAGTATGTAGAGATATATGATAATGTTACATATGATTATTATAGATTTCAAAAAGATATAAATGCAATTGTACCAACAACTTCGCCCAATAGTTATATTTTAGATATTGGATCTGGCACAGGACATCATGTGGCCGAATTAAATAAAAAAAATATTAAAACAATTGGAATAGATAATTCTGCAGCAATGATTGAATATTCTAAAAAAAATAAAAATGTTGAAGGAAATGCATTAGATACGTGTTCATTTGATGCAGAAACATTTACCCATATAACATGTTTTTATTATACCTTGTATTACATAGAAAATAAAGAAAAACTTATTTATAATGTATATAAATGGTTAGATCCTGGTGGATTATTTTTAGTTCATTTATCAAAAAAATGTACCTATGCACGACATAATAAAATAGTAGATAAAAATTATGTATATAAACGAACAATAAATAATAATAAGGTGTATGAAACGATTGTATATGGTAATAAAATACGCAGGAACGAACACATATTTTATATGCAACCAATTTCATCTATAGTACAAATTGCACAGCAAACGGGGTTTATTGTAGTGTCAAGTGAAAAGTATGATCAACACAATTATCTTTATATATTTAAAAAACCAGAATAAAAACAAAATTATAGGATGTAAATGGAAAAAGAAGTATTTCGTATATGTAATTTTGAAAAAAATGTAAATTATGCATTTGCTTTGAAAACGAGAACGGAAGGTTCATGGCCAAATCAACGATATTATACAACACATGTTCTTCAATATGTGGGTAAACATGTAAACAGTGCACGATGGGGATATCGTGATAATGGCGGAGGATCGGAAACGTTTGATAACAATGGAGTGAAAACCGAAATTGTGTATGATTATGAAGGAAATACTTGTTTTACAGTTTCTTGTAAAACAGAAACAGAACCAGAAAATATAAAAACATAATTGGTATAAATTTGTAAAATATGATATAATATTCTGTTATGATACATTATGTATGTGTAGCAACCGAAAGTATTTTATATTTACCATATCTTAAACAATTGCTTCCAGAATTAGTTGTGTTAGGAATGGGTATGAAATGGAGAGGATTTATTATGAAATACGAATTAATAATAGAATATTTAGAATCATTAAAAGACGATAATATTATATGTTTTGTAGATGCATATGATGTTCTTCCTACAAAAAATATAATCAAATTAGAAAGGAAATTTATAAAGTTTTCAAAAAAACACCCAAATGTAAAAATGATTGTTGGCGGAGGTGTTACACAAAATAGTATACAAGAATTCTTTAATGATGTTGTATTTGATAATTCTAAAATAAATTCAGGAACATATATAGGTTATGTTAAAAACATAAAACATATATTGTTATTTATTTTACAACAAAAAAATATACAGGACGATCAAGTAGAACTTATAAAATATGCAAAACAAAATCCAAATGATATATATTGTGATATAAAACACAATTTTTTTTATGTTATTTCAACGCCATTACAACAAATAAAATTAAATAATAAAAAATGTAGTTTTATACATGCAAATGGAAACGGTTGTTTAGAAAACTTTTTATTACAGCATCATAACATTCAAATTGATACCAGTGTAACATTTAATAATTATATAATACATTTTTATAAAATGATTAAAAAATTTTATATATATAAAATTTCTATAACTCAAAAATTGGTAAAATCAATTTCTTCAACAATTATAAATATATCAAAATCATAAATAATATCAGGAATTTCAAATTGTTTTATTTTAATTTCGGTATGAAGACGAATCCGGGTACCAACATCGCTTGATGAATCGTCAAATATGTTGTCAATTTCACAATAGTCAATTTCACAATAGTCCATTTTATATTAAACCGAAACTTCATCTCAATTCAATTTTTTACAAACAGCAATTACATAGGAGAAATGTTGATTATTTGAAAAATAAGATATAAGAGTATCCGAAATCCATTCAGGTAATTTTTTATTTTTAATATAAATACTAAAAAAATGTCTGTAATATGGTATAAATGTTTGATGTGTTATATCCCACGTTTCTACGATAGTTAATTCATTTTGTAATTGTTTTTTCCATTTATTTACTGAAATTAAATTAGTTTATCATAATTTTTGTGTTTATTTGATTGGTATAGAATAAAAATAATAAATAATAGTATCATACCATTATTTATTATTTTGTAAAATTATTTATTACGAATAGAAATGCTTTGCTCGTTTTCATGCGAAACTACATATTTTTTGAAAATTGGTTTTTCTAATTGTACTTCGGGTACATGTGCATGAACTGTTCTGGCAATCATTTTATATAATTTAAAATCTGGATATCGTTCCTCGCCATTTTTCTTATAAAGTACATTTCTATTTTTATCATCCATACACCATTCTTCAACTAATTCATACAATGGAGTATCATCTGGTATAATATCAAGCATAGAACATGCTAGACGACACAAATCAAAACTGTAGTTCGGTTCAATAACAGGCTTAGATGGATCCAAAAATGGTTCTATATTATATTGGGTTGCTGCATCTCCTTCCATATGAAAACTATCAGAGACAAAACGTTTTCCATCATAGGTATAAATTGCACGTCCAAAATCTATAAGTTTGAAAATTCGACCATACGTCGGAACTTTATAATGAATATTTTTATAGGTGTAATACAAATAAGGTTCATTGGTTTCAACAAACATAATATTATTGGTATGTAAATCATTGTGTGTAAATTGGAAAACATTTTGGTACATAATTAATGTCATAATTACTTGCATTAATGCAGAAGTAATTTCTTCAGTTGGTATTGCTTCAACGAGCAACGAATCGAGTGTATCTTTACATTGTTCTAAAGCAATAATTTGTACTGGAAATTGGTGAATATTTGCATTTAAACCAAACATAAAATCGCTATCATCTGAATCGTCCGTTTCTGTATCGTCATCTGTTTCAAAATCAGAATCATTTACTTCTGTATTCGANGATTTGGATGAAGTATCTGAATGATTATCTATAGATTTATCTTGAATTGGAATTAAATCTTCTATTACTTCTATATCTGCATCATTGATTTGAACGCGTTCTGAAATAGAACATTCTAAATCTTCAATCGGAAGAGCAATACATTCATCGTTTAAAACCAACCGTTCTCTGTTTTTTTGAGAAGGAGGTGTGGTAATTTCTTTATTCAATGTAAATAATTTGTTGTTATTTTCATAGAAAAACGTGGAATTGTGTAGTTGTTCAATTTCGTCTTCAATATTGTATCGAAAATTTTGTTTAATACCTAAATAACTTCCGTAAAATCCAATACCATTTACAAAGTTTTGTTTGTACAAAAGTTGCGAAGATAGATAGGAAAAAAAACTATCAATATATGCAGAATTGTGAACATCCATAAGTTTAGGAAAATTACCAGTTAATCCAGGAAGTGTGAAATCATAATTTGTATACTTTCCATTTAGGTATTTTAAAGGATCTAATAGGGGAGAATACTTTAAAAAAATGGGAAGAGTTGATGTATTGGCTAATGTAGCAAGACCTGTATTATATTCACACTGATGAATTGTTTCTAGTTCATAGTCATTTTCTAAATTAATACTATTCCAATTTGTAGAGCTTAATGTAAAAAATCTGGAATAAATTGGAATATAATTCTGTGCACCGGAAACATCTAAAATCGTTTCCAATTCTTGTAAAAGAGTGCCATTTTTATTTTTTTTGTAAAATACCATAAAACTCTACTATACTTTTTGTACTTGGTTTGAACCAATTAAGTTTTAACTGTATAATATTTTTATACTCCTTAAACATGACTTTAGAACTTAAAAAATTTAATATGAGAGATATTAGTTTTAGACCAAATGAAAATAAAGGACCTGTTATTGTGTTAATTGGTAGACGTGATACTGGTAAAAGTTTCCTTGTACGTGATTTACTTTTTTATCAACAAGACATACCTGTAGGAACAGTTATATCGGGAACTGAAGCTGGAAATAGTTTTTATAGTGAACATATTCCTAAACTTTTTATTCATGACGAATACAATACATCNATTATTGAAAATATATTGAAACGACANAAAACGTGTATGAAACAGGTAATGAAAGAAATGCAAACTTATAAGAAAAGTAATATTGATCCTCGTACATTTGTTATTTTAGATGATTGCTTATATGATAGTTCATGGACAAAAGATAAACTTATGCGTCTACTTTTCATGAATGGGCGGCATTGGAAAATATTGCTTATCATAACCATGCAGTATCCATTAGGTATTCCGCCAAATTTGAGAACTAATATTGATTATGTATTTATATTGAGAGAACCGTATATCAATAATCGTAAAAAGATTTATGAAAATTATGCAGGTATGTTTCCAACATTTGAATCGTTTTGTCAAGTAATGGATCAGTGCACTGAAAATTATGAATGTTTGGTGATTAATAACAATTCAAAGAGTAACAAGTTGACAGAACAGATATTTTGGTATAAGGCGGAAAACCATCCTGCATTCAAATTAGGATCAAAAGAATATTGGGAATTGTCTAAAAACTTGCCAGATGACGACGATGATGATAAATATGATCCTTCCAAATCAAAGAAAACAACAGGTCAAACAATTCAAGTAAAAAAATCTAAATGGTAAATCTTTAAACGATTTTATATTTTTTTACGTTTATACTTACGAGTTTTACATTTTTTAGTTTTACCGCCAGAATGTGGTGTATTAAAGAATCCAATTTTATTTCTATAATATTGTTTATATCCATTATCGTTTTTAATATATTCTTTATACAACTTAATATAATGTTTTATTAAAGGAATATATTTAAATAATGGTATTATTACTCCTAACAATTGCGAATCAATACCAATTTGTATTGCATTTTTTTGTTTGTGTATCATATCTACACCAATCGATTCTAACAAATTTAATACTTTTTCTAATAATAATATTGTATTTTCTATAATTAATAAAGTGGGGTTATATTCTATTATATAATTTTCAAATTCAGCATATTCATCATATTCATCATATTCATCATATTCTGGTTTAAGATCGCCAATAAGTTTTGTAATAAGAAGCATACATTTTACTATAACTTTTAAATGTTTATCTGTATATAAATGTACTTGATCTGGATATGTTTTGCTATCGTACTTATAACAATCCGCAAATGCATCTTTAAGTTCTTTATATTGAGGACTTGTTGTTAATGTATTATTGTTTATATCTGGGAATATATCTAATTTTAAAATATCATGTATTAAATTATTTTCGTTTTTTTGTTTTAATAATTGTTTCCTTTTTTCTTCTGCAATTATTTTATCATATTCATCATCTTCATCATATTCATCATCTTTATAATAAACAGGATTAATAATTATTGGGTTATGATGATTTATTCGACTATCATATTTTTTCCGTTTAAAAGTAAAATTTTTTCGAAGCCAACTAAACATATTATAATAATATAATATANTATGGAATGTCCTGAAGGAAAAGAATATTATCCTGAAACAAGAAAGTGTTATAAAATATGTCGACCGAATCAAATACGCAATCCAAGAACAAGACGATGCATTAAAAATCCAGATATACATTTGGAATTAAAAAATCCCAAAAAAACTAAAAAGAAACTTCTTAATTTAGAAGGGTACAACTCTCCAAGTCCTCTAGCACACGATGATATACCTATATCCGATTGTATTACCAATAGTAGAATTCCTCTATACCCACATCAACAACGCGTTGTTTCTTTTTTATCTGAAAACAGAGGACTTATTGCAATACATGATGTTGGTACTGGTAAAACTCTTACTGCAGTAACTGCCGGACAATGTTTTTTAAATGAAAGTTCTGAACATCATGTTATTGTAGTTACTCCGGTAAGTTTACAAAAGAATTTTATACAAACTCTTGATAAATATGGTGTTTCAGATGCAGACAAACGAAGATTTAAATTTTATACCATTCAGGGATTTTATAATGCATACAGAAGTGGATTAGTAAAAGAGGAAGAAGAAGGTATGCTTATTTTAGACGAAGCCCATAACATTCGAACAAATCAAGGAGAATTTGATGGTCTGGATGATCCATTACAAAATAAAGAAGTAGGTGTTTATGCAAAAGCATTGATAGAATTAGGTAAAAAAGTAAAGAGAGTATTGTTGTTGACAGCAACTCCAATGGTTAATTTGCCTGCAGATATGATTAATTTGATTGCTATTGTAAATGGAGAAAAGGAAATAACAAGTAAAGAATTTTATAAACTTGATTTTAAAAAATGGTTAATGAAAAAGGTAAGTATATATGTTCCGTCAATTGAATTCTTCAAGGATAAATTTCCAAAATCAAAATATAATGATATTTTTTTAACCATGCCTCCAGGCTATTATGAAACGTATATGCGAGTAGAACAAATGCCAACACCAAATGAACAAGCCTTTTTTAATGGTCTTCGTCAAATATCAAACTCACTAGATGGTAGAGAATCCCCCAAAGTAGAATGGATTATGGACCATATAGTAAAAAGTAATGCACGAGATAAATTTGTAGTTTTTTCGCACTATTTAAAGAGTGGATTAGAAAAGGTAATTGCTAAATTAACAGAAGTTGGAATTCCACATTTGTACATAAATGGTTCGTTATCAAAAGAAAAACGGGATCATGCAGTATCAGAATATAATGCAAACCGGATAAAGGTACTACTTATTAGTAAAGCGGGTGGAGAAGGGTTAGATTTAAAGAATACAACGGGAATTATATTGATGAATCCGTCATGGAATGAATCAGCAAACAAGCAAATCATTGGTAGAGGAGTTAGGTTGGAAAGTCACCATAGTTTGCCTAAAAAAGATAGAAAAGTAAATATTTATAGGTTATTTATGATAAAACCTGAGGAAAAGAGACATGTGAAAGAAATTTGTAGAAATTTACTTACAAAATATAAAAAAGAACCTGTATCGGTTGATTTATATATGAGAAATATGTCGTTAATGAAAGAAGATGAAATCAATAAATTTTATTCGTTTATGAAACGATTTAGCATTGAAAAGTATCCAATGATAAGTGTTGANGCAATAGATCCTGAGATTATTGTAAATTAACGGCGTCTAGATTTTCTTTGGCGCGATTTACGAGTTCGACGCGATTTTTTACGTCTACCACCTAAATCAAAATGCACAACTGTACTATTGGGTTTATCATAGAATGGTAATTGTTTGGTTATTTTATCATAGAATGGTAATTGTTTGGTTATTTGTTTTTCTAAATTCCAATAGTCTTTAGGTTTTGTTTTTGTTTTTTGTTTAAAAATAGGTGACGTAAAAAAATATGATTTAGGTTTGGTTTTATTTTCTTCTTCTTCCATTTTTATAACTTCTTCTTCCATTTTTATAACTTCTGGTAATGCAGTTTTTAATATTTCTTCTTCTTCTTTAAGTTTATCATTTTTTTTGGATTGAAAATCAGATATAATCTGTTTTCTAATTGTAGAATCTTCTAACATATCTTTTCTCCATATATCTTGTTGATAACCAAGATTATCATGTTTAGACATTTCTATTTTTTTATGGTGAATAGCAAGATCATTAATAATGGTTTGATTTTTTTCTGTAATTTCTTCCGCTTCTGATATGTAATCTCTTTTTTCCATATATTAACTAAATAAATTAATAAAATCCACTTAGTTCAGGTAATTCCATGCTACCATTTTCGGGTCGAGTATATTTTTGATTATTGTTGGTTTGTTCAAACGAAGACATTTCAACTGTTTTTTTATATTTTTGCGATTGTTTATATGTTGTAGTTTTCATTTTTAATTTTGTCGGTTCATCCAATAATAAATCTGTACTATCATAGGGTGCACTCATAATAACCGACATTGGTTCTAAACTGGTCATTTGTTTTTTTCCTAAATAAACAAGTACAAATAACAAGAAGAGGGAAAAAAGACAAGTACAACAATAACTTATATGTTTCATATAGTATTTAAGTAAAATTTATTTTAGGCAAAGGCAAATAAGTAGTAACAAATTTATTCGTCATTGTAAACCATGCCACAATATAATATATAATAAATTTATATACAGCATACATAAACATTACAAATGTATTGTGTAAATCATCTGAAATGCGTAATTCTTGAAAACTTTTTTTAATTTCACTTAAAAAAGCAAAAAATGATTTTTGTAATGTCATAACATAATCAAAGAAAGACTATTTAAAGATTTTAACGACTAATTATACATGAATGTTCTTACATTAAAAACAGTCCAAATTTCTCCGATGAGAACTTTAATGACTGCATTAAAGGATATTTTATTAGAAACGAATATTATTTTTCAGCCGGATGGAATGCGGATTATTAACATGGATAAATCGCATACTATTTTGGTTCATTTATTTTTAAAAGCAGAGAATTTTGAAGTATATGAATGTAAAAAAGAAAAGATTATTATTGGCGTAAATCTTCTACATTTATTTAAACTCATCAACTCAATTGATAACGATGATACCTTAACATTGTATATTGAAGAGTCAGACTATAATGATGGGATTGTAAATAATTTAGGATTAAAGTTTGAGAATGGAGATATTAAACAATGTAAAACTCAAAAGTTGCGGCTAATTGAACCGGATCCGGAAGAATTAGAAGTTCCTAATGTTGTATTTTCGTCTGTTATTAATTTACCGTCAACTGATTTTCAAAAGATTATTCGCGATTTATCGTGTATTTCAGACCGAATTGAAATCAAGTCGGTAGCAAACGAACTTATTTTCAAATGTAAGGGAACCTTCGCTACTGCAGAGGTACGTCGTGCAGAGTCGGATGATAGTATGAAATTTATTCAGCAACAAGATTCGAATAAAATTATTCAGGGAATTTTTAGTTTGAAAAATCTGGGGTATTTTATTAAATGTACGAATCTGTGCAATCAAATCGAAATGTTTCTGGAAAATGATTTGCCTTTGGTTGTAAAGTATTCGGTTGCTTCTTTGGGAGATATCAAGTTATGTCTTGTACCNTTGCCGGATGTATAAANGCGATGNCTCAACTATTCTTTGCCCTTTTTAAAATTCTTTTTAAAATTGATTATAAATAAATTATGTTGTATTTATAATCAATGAATAAAAGTATTGCAGTAATGAATTTGCCAATTCCAATGGATGTAGTAAACTATATTTGTAGTTTTATTTATTATACACAAGAGGAATCTTACCAACGAATTAGAAATAATTTCAATGAAGTACTATGTGATTTATTTTATACAATACGGTTACAAGAAATACACCTAAAATATAATGTAATTATGATTTACAATATACAATCTCGTTTTGATATTACATTTTATATTTGTAAATGTGGTAATTACCGAAGAAAATGTAAATGTATAAATTAAAATCAATTCAATATCATGTTTGATTTTGTTTTCAGAAAACGAATACTACATGTTTCAACCAATAATTTACCATTAACATAAACGCCATAATTCATGGTTTCATTTACATTTTCAAGAGCAAAATGCCAAATTGTATATGTACCTTTTGAATTCCAAGGTTCTGCACGATCATCTACACATGCCAATAATCTATATTTTTTTTCTGTTACAAATAATTCACCAAGATGTTTNATTNTATCTTCTTTTTGTTTATCTGTTATTGGAAATTCAAGAATGGAATGACATCCAGTTATGTATAAGTCATGTTTAAGTTGAGGATAATTTAAAGTAGAACATTTATAAAGACGATTTTTAGTTCGTTCATTATCCCCTGGATTTTCAATCGTTCCTTTACCTACTAAAACAACTTTTTTATATCCATTCAAACNAGTTTTGACAAGTGTTCCAGTAACAAGTTCTTCTACAGGAACATNTGTTTCAACNTCATCTATTTTACATAGAACTGTAGTTCCTTCTAAAAAACATGGAACAGATGGATATAAATAGTAAGCACCATCAGAAACTAATCCATCTCCATATGTATACACTGTACCTTGTTGAGAACTACCATAACTATTGGATGCAATTCTCCAACTTGTATAACCACTAAAAGGACCTTCTCCGCCAACTATATAGTAAGGAGTAAATCCTAATGAATTTGTATTTGCAAGAGCATCTGCCTCAGTAGGATAATAAGTTAAAGGGCGACGAATTTCATAAGTTACATTACCTAATCCATCCACATTGTTTCCAGTACTCAAACCCGTATTTCCATGTAAATTATAATCGCCTACTGTTTGACCATATAAATAAGGAAATTTTGTTATATTACACCCTCCACCATCAAAACACAACCAACCAGGTTGATATAAATAAGATGGACCTCCGTTGTTTCCTGTAGATATAATATTTTCGGAAGGATTGGCTGAATCGTAAAAAGCATATACAATATTTGAAATTATATCTACATAAAAATATCCGGTAAATATGACTAAATTATTTGAACTTGGAAGGATTAACCGAATAGAGTATAGATTTGC
>JGI25914J50564_10000476_pt1 | contig 13393 bp, 16 predicted proteins | sample LauGreSuBDMM15SN_2_FD_50564 | JGI IMG/M metagenome (IMG submission 50564) | reverse complement strand
TTGCCGGTTTTGGTTTGTAAAATATTGGTAAAAAACTCAAAGTCAAAACCTTTGCTCATGAGTTTCGTTCTTGTAGTTTTTGTTTTTCCTTCGGTGTTTAAATCTGACAAAATGCGATAATTTTTACGCAATTTGTTGTTGACATTGCGCATAAAGTTGTTGCTGTCTTTGTTGATTTTGTTGTTATAGGCGTTGCGACAGCCATCGCTACAAAATTTTTTGTCTTCTCTACCAATTATTTTTTCGTTACATTCTAAACAGTTTTTCATTTTTGAAAGGAATTAAAATTGATTTTCAAACTTCAAAGCTTGATTGATATGCGCTAAATGGTGATTGCAATGCCAGGCATAAAGACTCAAAACTTCTTTTAAACTATAATTTTTTTGAGTTGCTGGATGAAAATAACTTCTTTCAAGTTCTTTTTCATTCCAACTGATTAGTATTATTCTCCAATTGTTGATCAATTCATCAGAAATAATGTAGGGTTTTTGAAAAATTTCACTGTGATATTTAAGTTTTTAAAAATTATTATTTTTGTCCATAAAATATTTAAAATCAAACAAATATATTAAATTATTTCCAATTACAAACGGTTACAAACAACTACAAACGAAATTAAATACTTTTCTACCGACTAAAGTTTGGAAGCCGCCACATCTTTGCCATGTCGAAATCAAACAATCGGCGTTAACAAAAACATTTTTATAAACAATTTAAATTTACATGCCATGAACACATTAAAAAACAGAGTACAGTTAATTGGAAACGTAGGAAACGATCCAGAAATCAAAACCCTTGAGGGCGGAAAAAAATTAGCAAGTCTTTCTATTGCTACCAACGAAAGTTACACGAACGACAAAGGCGAAAAAGTAGAACAAACCGAATGGCACCGTGTTACCGCTTGGGGAAAAACGGCCGAAATTATCGAAAAGTATGTAACCAAAGGCAAAGAAGTAGCTATTGAAGGCAAACTAAGCCACAGAAGTTACGATGATAAAAACGGAGAGAAGCGTTACATCACCGAAGTAATCGTTTCTGGAATTCAAATGTTTGGTAAAAACTAAAACTTTTTAGAATGCAATTGCTGTTTTTGATTACGTAAAGTTTTTGAAAACAGTAATTGTGTTTTTTAATCTTAAATTTTTAAAAACATGAAAGTAAAAGTTTTTTCCATCAGACCCGAATCAGAATATTTAAATTTTGATCAACAACAATTGAANGGTTTTTTAGACACAATTGACTTTAAAAAATCATCTACTCATTTTATCGAAGCAGAACCCAATTATTGGTCCGTTTTGGTTTATTATGAAGAAAAAGAGCACCAAATTAATTTGGTAAAAGAAACTGTTATTCAACAAAAAGCAGTCCAAAAAAGTGAAATAAAAGTTGCGTCGCAATTGCAAGAATCAGATTTGGATTTGGAACAATTAGAAATTCTAAAAAACTTGAAACAATGGAGAAGCGAAAAAGCGTATCAACTTAAGGTTTTCAATTTTTTGATTTGTTATAATTCCGAGCTGATCAATATTGTGGTTCAAAAGCCAGCCTCCATTTCAGAATTGCGAAGAATAAAAGGCTTTGGAAATTTAAAATCAGATAAATATGGAGAGGACATTCTAACTATTTTAAAAGCTTCTTAAACCACTGTATTTTCAAGTATAAAAAAATGCAATTATTAGTTTTCATAATAATTGCATTTTTATATTTATAATTAAAAAGGACTAGTTTTTTACAAAGCGCATTGTTCTTTTTGCACTGTCTTTAAATAAAGTTACAAAATAAACTCCGTTGCTAAATCTTGACGTAGATAGTGTTAAATCAGCTTCAGAAATAATATTTTTGTTTTCAACAACTTGCCCTAATGAATTTGTAATTTCATATTTATTCGGCAATCCAAATGTGTAAGGAACTTTTATGTTCAAAACATTTGTTGTTGGATTTGGGTAAACATAAATCTCATTTGATTCTTCGAAAACAGTTGTTGCTAAAGGATAGTTTGTAAATACCTTTTTCTCTGAAGTACCAAAAGAAGCACCATTTACTAATATGTTTGCACCATTTTTAATTTGATAATATCCACTATTATTTGTACAACAAATCCCATTACTTCCAGAATCATTGATGGTAAAGGTATAGCAATTTCCAGCTGGTAAAGTCCAGTTAAGTGTTAATACTGGAGGTAAATTAGTTGCATTTGTATATGGACCGCCACTGTATAAAATCGTTCCACTGTCATTTTTAATATTCCATGTAGTTTCACTAGCTTTAGTATCTCTTTGTAATTTAAATGTAAAAGCTGTTGCGGCAACATTTGGCGCTGGAGTTGATACTTTGTAATCACCATCTGCCGTGTCATTTGTTACTCTTTCGTCTGTAGCGCCATTAACGGAAGCTATACTTACGGAAATTGATCCATCTGCAGTTGCATTAATTGGCACTTCAAATGTGTTGAATTTATTAATTCCTAAATCACCTTGCCAGTTGTAAGTTTGGTTTGCTCCACCGTTTAAGCTGTAATTGATTATTGCGCTCGTTAAACTTGCAGTACCTCTGTTATAAATGGTTAATTTCTTAGAACTTCCACCTGCGCAACTTGTGCTAACACCAGCTGTACACGAACGCTCTACGAAAATTTCCGCATCATTTGCGAATAAAGGAATATCTAAATCTTTAGTAGAAGTTTTAAGCGAAGCTCTTCTTGCCGCGTTATCTATAATTGTTCTAATTCTAGTTTTTTGGTCGGCTGTATAAATATTCATACACAAATCACTTGTATAATCCATGTAGTTTGCAGTCATCTCGTTACCCGTGTTTGAACAATTAACTATTGGCGTCGTACAAGAATAATTTGCGGTATGAGCTGTAGGCGTATCAGCACAATAATCTGTACCGCAAGTAGCATCTCCCCATATATGACGTAATCCTAACCAATGCCCTACTTCATGCGTCATTGTTCTACCTTGATTGTAAGGAGCAACTAAAATAAATGTTCCATCATTGTAAGCAGCACATCCAAATGTTGAATAATTAGCTACAACACCATCAGTACTAGCTGATCCTCCAGAGGCATTCAATCCTTGCAAACCGCTTGCGTTAGGAAATTGAGCGTATCCCAAAAGTGTTGTATCAGTAAAATTTACAGACCACATATTTAAATATTTAGTGGGGTCCCAAATAGTAGTTGGCTTCACTGTTGCGTTTATTTCATCTCGTGAGAATGAAGCTTGACAAAAGTTAACCCTATTTATTCCATTTGTTGGATTTCCAGAAGGATCTTGCTTAGCCAAAACAAATTGAATTTCTGTATCTGCTCCAACTGCATTAGAATTGAAACCTGGTGTTCCGACTATTCTCCTAAAATCATTGTTCATTACTGTAAGTTGCGATTGTACCTGAGCATCAGTTATGTTTGGTGCAACACCTACATCTTGACCAGAATGTATAACGTGAACTACGACAGGAATTGTAATAATTGTACCGTTTTGTGAACTCGTCATTTGGTCTAACTTGTATTGTTCTACAAGTGGTGCTAGCCAAGCTTCAAATTGCTCGTCGGTCATTCTTTTTGGATCCATTTTTTGCAGGTATTTTTCGTACTCTGTTGTAGCGCATCGGATAAATCCGTCGGCTTTAGCAATCTCTTTAAGGTTTTTTGGTTGACCAAAAATAAAATCTGAATTTTCTTTATTTTCTTGAGCAAATGCTATAAATTGAAAGCTACTTAACAAAAAAGCTAACAATAAAATAAAAAGGGTATTTTTCTTCATGATATAAAAATTTTTTGTAAAAATAATAAATTACTCTTAAAAAAAAAGTTTAATCGCATCATAATTATAAGTTAAAGATGTTTTTTGAGTTGAAAAACCTTTTTGGAAATAAAATTGCTTCTAATCCAATCTAAATTATAGAGAAAATACTTCTAAAAAAGAGCATTTTTGAGGGCATAATCTGAGGTTAATTAGGAAGCTAACTGTTGTTAAGAATTATTCTTTCCCTTTTAATGTTGTTATGAGTAGGATTTTTTTAATTTTATGGCCTTATTCTGAAAATGGATTTTAAATTAATCAAATGAACATTAAACAATATTTAGATGCTACTTATTTAAAAACTGCTGCGCAAGCAGGCGTTTCAGAAAATGAAAACCTAAAAATCGTAAAAATTTTATTCAAGAAGCCATTGACGAGGAATTTAAATTGATTATGATTCGTCCAGAAATGGTAACTTTAGCAAAAGAAATGATTACAAAAGCCAAATCAAAAGTAGATATTGGCACTGTTATCGATTTTCCGTTAGGGAATTCTAACATAGAAAAAAAACTTAAAGAAGCCAAAAAAGCGATTGAAGACGGAGCAAATGATTTGGATTTTGTGTGTAATTACGAAGCTTTTAAAAACGGGGAAATCGCTTTAGTTAAAAATGAAATTCAACTTTGCACGCGATTTGGCATCGAAAATAACAAAGTCGTAAAATGGATTATTGAAACCGCAGCACTCCAGCCACCACAGATTATTCAATTGACAGCATTGATAAAAAATGTGGTAATTTCTAATTTTAAAGAAACTACATTTGCCAATATTTATATAAAATCATCCACCGGATTTTACAAAACCGAAAATAATTTGCCAAATGGTGCAACCATTCCAACCATTAAAATGATGATTGAAAACGGATTTCCGCTTGCAATAAAAGCTTCTGGCGGTATTAAATCTTATGAATCAGCGCTAGAAATGATACAGCTTGGTGTAAAAAGAATCGGAACCTCCTCTGCAAAAGAAATTGCTAATCATCAAGACGGTGAAAATGATTATTAAAACTCCACAAAACATCATGAAAAAAAAATTACTTTTTATCTTTTTACTTTTAAGTTCTAGTTTTGCATTTTCTCAAAACCAAAATTCCGAACAATTTCCTGCATTTCCGAATTGTGAAAATAAAATTGGGGCAGAAATAGAAAATTGCTTTTACAATCAAATTCAGAATTTTATTTTTAATAATTTTGATCTGCCAGATAATTTAAAACAAAATACTTACAAGGGAACCGCCGTAGTTTTGTTTGAAGTTGATACCCTTGGGGTTTTTAAAGTCCAATATGTCGATGCTGTTTACCCGGAACTAATTGCCGAAAGCAAGAGAGTTTTTTCTACTTTACCAAAAATAAAACCAGCAGTTTTTAGCGGAAAACCAACCTATTCTCGTTATACCATAAAAATTAAAATTCCGCTTGAAGATGGCGTGCAAAACATAATTATTGCGGAAGAAAAACTAAAAAATCAATCCGATTTTGTTGCAGATAGGAACAAAGATTTAAAAGAATTTGAAAATATCGTTTATAAAAAATTTGAAGATCCATTGTACAAAAGCCATCTCAATATTCCTTTTTCCCACAACAACTATTCGCGTTTTGATGCCTCTTTGAACCAAATCGGAAGCAACAACCACACCGGTTCAAAACCCTATAATTATGCAGAAGTTGCCAAATATTACGACCTAAAAGCCGAAAACAAAAAGCTAATTCGCAATGCTGATAAGTTGGTGGACGAGAAAATTGTTCAACGAAAATTTGGTCCAAATTCAAGGAGAAGGATATTGGTTGACTCTAAATCCAATTGTAGACATTCGATTAGGTAAAAGTGACGGCAATAAAGCGGTTTCTACCTTTCAAAACACACGTGGAGTTCAAGTAAATGGTGGTTTAGGTGAACAATTTGTTTTTACCACTACAATTTTTGAAAGTCAAGGTCGATTTGCCGATTACTACAACAAATATGCAGAATCGATTCATCCACAAAATACGGTTCCATCTGCAACGCCAGTCGGGGATCCAGCAATTATTCCTGGAATAGGAATTGCTAAAAGATTCAAAAAAGATGCTTTTGATTTTCCTTCAGCGGAAGCAATTTAACTTANACGCCAAATAAATTTATCAACGTTCAGATGGGTTATGGACGAAATTTCTTGGGAGATGGTTACCGTTCGTTGCTTTTTGGAGATGGAGCAAGTCCATATCCTTTTTTTAAAATCAACACCAATTTTTGGAAAGTAAAATATACCAATACTTATTTATGGCTGAAAGATGTGCGGGCAGATGCATTTGCAGACAAAACTTACGCTACAAAATTCATGGCAAATCACTATTTAAGTTGGAATTTATCCAAAAAATTTACGCTTGGTTTGTTCGAGTCGGTAGTTTGGAGCAATGGCAATAACCGTGGTTTTGATATGAATTTTGTGAATCCAATTATTTTTTACCGAACGGTAGAGTTTACTTCTTCCTCGAAAACTGGAAATGCCGTATTGGGTTTAACAGGAAAATACAAGTATAATAACCAAATTAACTTTTACAGCCAGTTTATTTTAGATGAGTTTTCATTAAGCGACATCAAAGCTCAAAAGAAAAGCTGGAAAAATAAATATGGTTATCAAATTGGCAGTAAATACTANAATGCGTTTAATGTCAAAAATCTATTGTTGCAAGTAGAATATAACAGAGTGCGTCCTTATGTATATTCACACAGCAATCCGCTAACGAATTACGCACACAACAACCAAAGTATGGGTCACCAGTGGGGAGGAAATTTCCAAGAGTTGATTGCAATCACAAGATATAACAAAGGGAGGTATTTTGCCGATGCTAAATTTACATATGGCGTTCGAGGATTGGATTTTGATACGGCAACGGACAAACTGAATTATGGAGGAAACATTTATAAAAACTATGAAACCGATCGGGCTTACAATACCAATGTTAAAATTGGTCAAGGCAATAAAACCAATATTTTTATTGCCGATATACAAGCGGGCTATTTGATGAACCCCACCACGAATTTATAGCTTTTTGGTAGTTTTATTTATAGAAATTTTAGTCCAACTACCGCAACAGCAACCGTTATTAGAGAAAATTCAACATGGTTTTCTTTAGGAATTAGGACTGATGTATTTAATTTTTATTTTGATTATTAATTGGTTTTATAACTTGATTTTATATTTTTCATAAACCCAATTCCATCGCTCAAACTTTTCATAAACTTTAACGATTGTTTTATGAAAAAAATCTTAAAATCGAATTCTAAAATCCTAATTCTAATTTGTATCTTTGCCTCAGATTTAAAATCTATAAACCAAAGGCATTGAACGCAACTTTAAATATTTTTTCTATCAAATCTATTTTTACCGATTTTAAAGAAATTACAAAAGCTGGATTGGCTGTGAGCGTATTGTTTTCTTCAATTGCTGGATATTTATTGGGTTTTAATGCAGATAATCCTTTCAGTTGGAATACGTTTTTTTTGTTGGTTTTTGGAGGATATTGTATGGTCGGCGCATCCAACGCATTTAACCAAGTAATCGAAAAAGACCTAGACATCTTAATGGACAGAACCAAAAATCGTCCAGTGCCGTCTGGCAGAATGTCTGTCAATACCGCTTTGATTATTGCTTCATCGCTCACCATTATTGGTTTGATTATGCTTTATTTAATCAATCCGAAAACAGCAATGTTTGGTGCAATATCGATTTTTCTTTACACTAGTCTCTACACGCCACTCAAAACACAAACGCCACTTTCGGTTTTTGTTGGTGCAATTCCCGGAGCAATTCCGTTTATGTTAGGCTGGGTTGCCGCATCTGGGAGTTTCGGAATTGAGGCTGGCACTTTATTCCTCATACAGTTTTTCTGGCAATTTCCTCATTTTTGGGCAATCGGTTGGTTCCTTTTTGAAGATTATGAAAAAGCAGGTTTTTTTATGCTTCCAACAGGAAAAAGAGACAAATCAACAGCATTACAAACTATTTTATATACCGTTTGGTTAATTGGAGCATCTATATTGCCCGTTTTAGGATATACAGGACAATTTTTTATAACACCAGTTTCCGCTATTATCGTGGCCATGTTAGGGCTTTGGATGTTGTTTTACGCTGTTAAATTATACCAAGAAAAAACAGCTAAAGCAGCTAAATCATTAATGTTAACAAGTGTTTTTTACATTACGGCTTTACAAATTGTTTATATCGCAGATAAATTTTTAAGATAAAAAAAATGACAGAATTAGAATTCAAACAACGCCACGCTAAGACTAAAAAAATGCTTTTGTGGTTTGCAATGATCAGTTTTATAATGGTTTTTGCAGGATTAACAAGTGCTTATGTGGTGAGTAAGTCGCGCCCAGACTGGAAACCTTTCGAAATGCCAACACCATTTTTAATCAGCACGGTTTTAATATTGATTAGTAGTTTGACTTTTCATTTGGCTAAAAAAGCCATTCAAAATGATGACAAAAAAACTACTTCAACCATGCTTTTGACCACTTTGGTTTTAGGTATTTTGTTTGTGTTTTTTCAATTCAAAGGGTTTTCAACCTTAATCGAATTAGGACTTTTTTTTACTGGACCATCAAGCACAGTCAATTCATCTTTTCTATTTACAATAGTGTTTGCACACCTTTTGCATTTGGCAGGAGGTTTAATTTCGCTTTTAATAGTAATTTATAATCATTTTAAACAAAAATACAATTCTGCACAAACCCTTGGTTTAGAGCTAGGTGCAATGTTTTGGCACTTTCTTGATTTTCTGTGGTTGTATTTGTTTTTATTTTTGTATTTCTTTAAATAAAAAAAAACGTAAATTTGGGGACTTTTTAACGAATAACTTTTATGAATACGACAGTTACTACTTCAAGCGAAGGTAAAACTTGGGACGGCGGAAACGAGCCGATGGGAGCTAGTTATGGCAAATTAATGATGTGGTTTTTTATCGTATCAGATGCTTTAACTTTCTCTGGATTTCTAGCAGCCTATGGATTTTCGAGATTTAAATTTATAGAAACTTGGCCTTTGGCAGATGAGGTTTTTACCCACTTCCCGTTTCTTCATGGTGTTTCTGCACCGATGTATTATGTAGCATTAATGACTTTTATTTTGATTTTTTCTTCGGTAACGATGGTTTTGGCCGTTGATGCAGGACATCATTTACAAAAAAGCAAAGTTGCTTTTTACATGTTTTTGACTATCATTGGTGGATTTATTTTCGTAGGTTCTCAAGCTTGGGAATGGAAAAATTTTATCAAAGGAGAGTACGGTGCTGTTGAAACAAAAGGCGGAAGTTTATTGCAATTTGTCAATGATAAAGGCGAAAGAGTTTCTATTGAAAGTTTTGCTGCAAATCTACCTGAAGAAAGAGAGCGTTTAGATCGAAGTAAAGGTCGTTGGTTTATGGAAGGTGCAGCACTACCAACATATTCTGTTGCAGAAGTGCAAGCAGGTTTTAAGGCACATCCAGAAATTTTGGTAAGAACCGAGGTAATTTATAAGGACAATGCTGAAGACAAAAAAGATACCAAAGTCAACCACGAATTGACAAAACAAAAACAAAAAACAATTTTAACAAGAGCAGAGTCTGAAAATAGATTAGCAAATGCGAGCCTTGTTGTAGAAGGAGCGAATTTGACCAGAAACGAATACGGAAGTAAATTATTTGCTGATTTCTTTTTCTTCATAACAGGNTTTCACGGATTTCACGTTTTCTCTGGAGTAATCATCAACATTATCATCTTTTTGAANGTGATTGTTGGNACNTACGAAAAACGAAGAAGCTACGAAATGGTTGAAAAAGTTGGGTTATACTGGCACTTTGTAGATTTAGTTTGGGTGTTTGTATTTACGGTTTTCTATTTAGTATAAAAATTCATTTTAAAAATATATTTGATCATGTCACACGAACACGTTTCTAACACAAAAAGAATTTGGTTTGTTTTTGCTTTATTATCGGTTGTAACCACAGTTGAAGTTTTTCTAGGAATATTAAAACCAGATTTTCTTTATATGAATACTTTTTTGAGTATGAATTTCCTCAACTGGATTTTTTATATTCTTACCATCTTTAAAGCTTATTATATTGTTTGGGCGTTTATGCACATGGAAGGTGAAAAAAGTTCTTTAAGATGGGCGGTTGTAATGCCTGTTATATTCTTAGTTTTGTACTTATTATTTATCCTTTTAGTAGAAGGTAATTATATTTTNGAAGTATTTAAAAATGCTACCATAAAATGGAATTTTTAACAAGATATTAATTCAGAAAAAAGGCGCTTTNATGGTGCCTTTTTTTTATTTTTGTATCGAAATTATTTCAAACTAAAATGAAAAAAAATATTGTTCTTTTCGTCTTATTTATATTGCCTATTGTAGCCTATCTTTTCTTCGCTTCGGGGATAAATAGTTTTACAAAACTACCAACACTAACCTCAAAAATCCCTGATTTTGGCAGTAATTGGAAAGATCTGAATGGAGGAAACATTTCACTCAACAATAAAATTACTGTGCTAGGGTTTTCTGGTACTGATTTGTTGAAAAACCGAGGAAATTACTACAACCTCAACAACAAAATTTACGAGCGTTACCACGAATTTAAAGACTTGCAATTTGTTGTTGTTTGTCCAATCGGGACAGAAAATGATGCGAAAAAAGTGCTAGAAGCCATTGCAGTGGCAACCGATACCAAAGAATGGCATTTTGTTTTTGCTCCCAAAGAAGAAATTAAAAACTATTTCCTTCAATTGAAATTGAATAAAGACAAACTAAATTCAGATTTTGGAACACCAAATGTCTATTTAGTAGATAAGGACCGTAATTTGAGAGGAAGAAAAGTAAAAGAAAAAAAGGAATACAAAGAAGGTTATGACACTTTTCACCCATCAGAATTGGGCAACGAAATGCTTGATGATTTTAAAATTATACTTTACGAATACCGAGCTGCTCTAAAGAAAAATCACAATGCCGAAAGACAGATTTAAATAAATTATGCAAAAAAATAAATCATACATTTGGATTTCATTCATCGTTTTGGTTTTTGGAATAGCAGTCATTCCAGAAATTATTAAACGTGTAAAAGAGGGCACCATCGTTCGTGGAGATGGCGTTGACAGGACTGGGAATGAACAAAAGGAAAACAGCAGTCTTTTCAAAGTTGGTGCCGCTCCACAGTTTTTGTTAACCGATCAAAACAATCAAAAAGTAAATAATGCCACTTACAAAGGAAAAGTTTTTATTGTAGAGTTTTTCTTCTCTACTTGCCAAACGATTTGCCCAATCATGAACAGAAATTTGGTTGAAGTNCAGGCAGCATTTAAAGCCAATTCTAATTTCGGAATTGCATCAATTTCTATTAATCCAGCTAATGACACACCCGAAGTTTTAAAAAAACACGCTGACTATTTAAAAATTACTGCTCCAAATTGGCATTTTTTAACTGGCGACCGGACTTATATTTTTGATTTGGCAAACAAAGGCTTCAATCTTTATGCAGGTTTAAATCCCAAAATTGTTGGCGGTTTTGAACACTCTGGTTTGTTTGCGATTGTAGATAAAAAGGGAAACATTCGTTGTAGAAAGGACGAATTTGGCAACCCAATTGTCTATTATGATGGAATTGAAAAAAAAGGAATTGAAATGATTAAACAAGACGTCTCACTTTTATTAGCAGAATAACTATGGAAAATAAATTATCAAAAACAGAACAAAAATATAAAATTTGGATCATCATTTTATCGGTTGTAATTCCAGTTGCAGTTGCTTTTATGTTTACCATAAAACTTAAAGATTTAGGTTTTGATGTCACGCCACTTAAGTTTTTACCTCCAATTTACGCAGGCATCAATGCGTTAACTGCGATTTTATTGGTTGCAGCAATTACAGCTATCAAAAATGGAAATAGAAAATTGCACGAAAATTTAATGAAATCGGCAATTGCTTGTTCTGTTGCATTTTTATTGATGTATGTTGCCTATCATCTTACCACCGAAAGAACAGAATTTGGCGGTGTGGGAGCAATAAAAACAGTTTATAGATTTATCTTAGCAACTCATATTATACTTTCAATAGCAATTATTCCCTTGGTTTTAGTGACTTATGTTCGCGCTTTGGCAGAAAGATTTGATAAACACAAAAAAATAGCAAAAATCACCTTTCCAATTTGGTTGTATGTTGCNATTACTGGTGTGATTGTCTATTTTATGATTGCTCCTTATTATGTTTAAATNTCAAAACAAAGTGAAATTTCATCTTAGAGGAATATTTTCTAAAAGGGCTCTTTTTGGTTTTGTTTTTCTATTGTTTTCAACTATTTCAAATGCGCAATGTGCCATGTGTCGTGCGGCACTAGAAAGTGAAGAAGGCGGACAAAAAGCAAAAGCGGTTAACGATGGAATTGTCTATCTAATGGCCTTTCCTTATCTTTTGGTTGGAATTTTGGGTTATATCATCTACAAATCTAGAATTAAAAAGAAAGCCTAGAATAAATCAACTACATGATTTGTAAATGTTTATAAAATAAATTACATTTGATTTTAATTTAAACAAAGCAGCCGTGAAAAAATTTTACTTCCTATTACTTTTTATTGGTTTTGTTGCCAACAGCCAGTCTATTTATACTGTTGAGAGCACTGCACATCAAATGTTTGATGCAGCAACAACTGTACAATACAATAACGATGACATCTATTCTGCAGTAATTCCATTGCCATTTACTTTTAAATTTTATGATAATGACTACCAAAATATTTTGGTGAGCTCAAATGGCTTCATCACTTTTAATACAACTTCAGCTGGTGGATTTTCAGAATGGTCGTTTAATTCTCCGATTCCTAATCCTACCTTTGCTACTAGAAATGCTATTTTTGGGGTTTTTCATGATTTGTACAATAACAACGCTACGGGAAACTACTTTATAGGAACAAGTGGCGTTGCTCCTTTTCGAAAATTTGTAATCGTTTTTAAAAATGTACCTCAATTTTCTTGTACCACCATAACTTCCTACACCGAAATTATTTTATATGAAACTACCAATTTAATTGATGTTCAAGTACAAGACAAACCAATATGTTCTACTTGGGGGGGAGGAAATGCGCTTTTAGGAATTTTAAACAATGATGGCTCACAGGGATTAGCAGCTCCAAACAGAAATACGGGCGCTTGGTCTGCCTCAAACGAAGGTTGGAGATTTAGAACATTTTCTTCGCTGCAACCTATCAATTATACCGTTTGTAACTCATTGATTACGGGACCACTATTTTCAACCGGCAATCTTTCTGTTGGAATTTTAGCCAATGCAACTTATTTTTCGACTTTAGCAGATGCAGAAGCTAATATAAATCTTTTAATGAATCCAAGTTTTTTAGCTGCGCAATTACCATTAACGATTTATGCGAGAATCAATAACGGAACACCGACTGTTTTAACCCTTAATTTAAACGTGATTGACTGTCAAGTTGATACAGACAACGACAACGTGGCTACAGCCGACGAAGATCTAAACCAAGATGGAAATTTAGCCAATGACGATACTGATGGCGACGGAATTCCAAATTTTTTAGACGACGATGACGATGGAGATTTGGTGCTAACA
>JGI25914J50564_10000472_pt1 | contig 13429 bp, 10 predicted proteins | sample LauGreSuBDMM15SN_2_FD_50564 | JGI IMG/M metagenome (IMG submission 50564) | reverse complement strand
ATCTAACACCGTCTTGATAGATTTATTCTCTTTATAAACCTTTGTATTTATTTCCACAATCGATACAGGTTTCAAAGCACCAGTGACTAATTTTAGTATTTGATACCTAGCGTTATACAAAGTATCCATTTTTTTTGATGTCTGCATAAATGATAACGAGCGTACGTCGTTTTTATTATAATAATAAATGTCAAATGCGGCATACAAATTAATGAAGTTGCCATTTTTATCGTGTGCAATCAGTTCGCCGTCTAATAGACAATTAAAGCAATCTTTATTATCTGTTTTAGCTCCTGTAAATATTATATTCATATTCGTATTAATTAAATATATCTTTCCCAAATTGTTAATATACATCAAATGTCGCTGTCCATCCGCTTTATCCGTTACGACAAAATCCTTTCGGACGTTTATAACGTTAGAATTATCGCTGATAGGAGCAATATTCTTTAATTGTAAGGTTACTGAATTTGGGCCAATAAAGTTTCTGTTTTCTATTCGTTTTTTGGGGTCAAATTGGTCATTCCAAATTAGTTTCATATATGCATCTTGTACATCTTTTTGCTCTGGGTATGATATCGGGAAGTTAGTTCCTTGCAAACCGCCCAATACATATTTGATTACCTTTCTTAACGCGACCAATATTTTGTCAGGAGAATTAAATGCTGTACCTGGTCCTATTTTTCTATTATCAATTTCAATTTCGATTTCATATACTTCTGGATTAGCGAATACATGTGCGTCTTGTGTTGTATACACAGGTATCATGTCGCCGCGGCCTTGATTACCAAACCTATCGGCGCCTTTGTTAGAATATTTCACAATACTAACGTCAACATTAAAAGGGTAATCGCTGTGAACAAATGTCACACGGTTTAAATAACGAAATACTTTTTTGGATTTTTTCCAATTTTCCATTATAAAAGACCGAACGCCTTGCTTTATCGTCTCTTCTTTTGAATATGAAACCCTAAAATTAAAATCATCCACGTTTACAGGAAATATTTTTTCTTTGTTGGCTGTTTGAGCGCCTCGTTTTTTACAAAACTTCAAAGACGAAGCATTACTTGCAAACAACTCTTTAATGTTGTTATTTTTGCAATAAACTTGAATATTATGTACTCCATTTATTTCAGTCCTTACATCTGATAATCTAAATTTTCCTGTAAAAGTATCTAAATATTCACAGTTCACACGCAACGAATAAAGTCCAGATGGGTCTACGTTTAAAAACCCGAACGATTTTAACTTTTTAATGACATTATCATAATCAGTTCTAGATAAGCGTTTAATCCCTTTTGTACCAAATCTAACTTCTAATTCATCTACACTTTCCGAACTAGGTACAAAAGGTTTTGACGCATAAAACTGACTTACAATGTTATTGATTTTAATCTGAATATCATTGTTTGCAAGTTTAGGTTGCGGAGTATCTTGTTCATCGTCTAGTATTTCTTCAGGCACAAGTTCATTATCTAGTAATTCTTGAGGTACAGATTTGTTTGTCTGATTTGAATCTGAAAGCGGAGGAGGGGGATGGTCTGGCGTGTGAGACGAAAGTGGAGGAGGGGGATGGTCAGGAGTACCATAATCGATCGGTGGTGGTGGATAATCGGGAGTACCAGGAACGAGTGGTGGTGGGGGGAAATCAGGCGAATGAGGTGAAAATACTGGTTTTTTAGACACAGTCGCTTCCTTCGCTTCCTTCATTTTTACTGCATTCTTTAATATTAAATACTTATCGCGAATGGGTAAGGCATCTAATTTTGCCCTTTCCTTTTTACTTAATTTATCATAATACGCTTTAATTTTAGGGTCTGACGCATTTCGCAAAACGTCTTGTTTAAACTGTACATTATCCAATTTGTCTACTTTTTCTTTGGCCGACAAATCGAGATTTTTGTACATTTCAACAAATTCATCCCCTATGTCTCCTACAGGAAGTTTTATAGACGACTCCTGTTCCAAAATAGAATCAATTGATGTTTCGATTAAAGCCATTATTATATATTATAAAACATATTTTTTAAATTGTAGTTCATTTTTTTTTAAAAACATTTAACTATATCTTCATATAACTCTTTTTTGTTTTTGGGTTTATTGCTTGTTTTATTTGTTGTTTCAAAACCTAATTTAATAGCAATGTCAATCAAATCCTGTAATTTGTATGCGGAGAAGGGTTTGATTGGCTTGTCTACACTTTCTATTTTGTATAACGTATTTTTAATATCACTCGTATTAGCAATAACACTTTGTTCAATACCATATTTGTTATTTTGCATTAGATAAACAATAAAAATCGTAGGTTCATCATTCATCAACAATTCATAGTATGTTTTATTTTTAATATATAAAACGTTAAGATTCTCAAACACACAAAGGGATAAAAATGTACCAATACTTAGTTTTTCTTCATTTGCCAGGTTATTTTCCAAATTGGTGAGTGTGGCGAATTTATACGTTTTAATAAGTTGTTTGTCTTTTCTAATTTTTTCAACGTATTCTATTTTATTCTTTTTTTCTACTACTATATTTTTATTGTCTATCATTTCGTATTGTAGGTCACCATGTTTCATTATAAAAAAACACCAAAACAATGTATCTTTTTCACCTGGTATATAAATTTTGTTTATTGGTTTAACCATTTTAAATTGTTCCTTTGCAACGAACTGTCTGGGCTGCGATTCCATTTTCATTTTTAAAGAAGATTCGATTACTCGTTCGTCAAGAGAAAATTTTTGCAACTTATTTATTAGCTCCATATTAGAAGTGGTGTTGGCGTTCATTTGCTACTACTACTAATTTTGGATGTATCTTTAATATCTTTTGTAAAATATGTGTTTTTATAATCCTCCTTTTGTTTCTCAGCTTGGTGGAGAGTATTTTCTTGTGTGTTAACATAATTTATATAGACACTTAATTCGTGTATTAAATCTTTGTCAAGCTCTGATAAATTTATGTGTATGCCATACTTATTCTCATTTAGTGTGACGTTGCTACGGTTGTGTAAAATTCTTAGAATTTCCACTTGATTAAATTTATTCATATGTTCGACGGATTCTCTTATATAGTTAAGCTCACTAACTGTATACTGATTTACTTCGTGTGTAGTCATTGAAACTTCCATTTATATATTTATGTATTAAATATAAAAATCTGTTTAAATTTTAATTGTATATACTTTTATATATTTGTTCTTTTAGTACACATTAGAATGATTGCCTCTTTCGCGTTGTATTTTTTAAAAATTTACATGTTTTTTTTGCAGTTTGATTTCTCTCTTTACTTTTTAATGACTTTAAGTAATAAGGAATTTCTTTTTTAATTTCGTCCCCTGCAAAATGAAGTGTAAAAACGCAACTGTTTTCTTTTTCAAGAAGATTACTATAAAAGGATTGAAAAAAACTCCAATCAAACGTTTGTATGTATTTATTGTACTTAGGTGATATATATTTTTCAAAACTACCTTGCTCGTAACAAACACCTGCCCATTTACAATTAGTCGTCCACTTGTTTCGACCCGTTTTGTGCCATTTAGTTTTATTATAACATTTCATCCAATCGTTCATTATATTCATACCTATTTCATTATTTAAAACAAGAAATACACCTGCGTTGAAAGAAGATTTCCATATTTTATTATCAGGTGATTTATAAAAAAATTTATCTTTAACTAAAATGTCTTCCAAACGAATGTCGAAATTGTGAATGCACGCGTCCATGTCTACCCACAAAATACCTTTATATTTGTTAGTTTGCAAGAAATGCTGTAATAAATACACTTTTATCCAATAAGGAGGCAAATCATACTGTTTTTTGATGAAAACGTAATCATAATTATATTTTGAACAATATTTTTTATTTATTTTCATTAGTTTGATAAAATCATTGGTTACTTTACGATTATCATATTGCAAAATTAAAAATGTATCCATATATACTATCTATATTTTTCTATATTTTTCTAGTTTTAATTAAAAAGTATAAGATACTCATTGTATACATATATGTTTTAGATGATAAAAGGTAAAAAAACAATTTTTATACCTTTAATATTTGAACCACTAAATGCAAAATTAATCTTCAATCACAATTTTTGGTTTCGAGAACTCCTTAGTATCCTTAACAAGATATTTTTTTTGCTCGTAATTATTTTCCTTGACGATTTTTGGTTTTACCAACTCTCCAATAATAGAAACGTATTTGTCGTTTAATTCAAATCTCTGACCTATAACTCTTACGTTAAATTTGTCTCCTTCCTTTATTTCAGAAAACAAATCGTTGCTATAATTATGGTCTTTTGCAACAAACACGATTACTGGTGAAGGAACAGAATCTGCGCTATCAGCCCTAATACCGGCTTTTGTAATATTTTTTGCCACACACGAAATTAGCATGCCTTCGACTGGAAAACAAACGTCACATTCAAATACAACTTGAAATGTAATATTAATTCCACGACTAATTATGCCACTTGAATACGTGATAATTTTTGTCGATACTGGTTTTACAAATCCTTCAACAATACATTTCCCTTCGAAATTGACGGAAACATTTTGTTCAATAACTTCTAAAATGTTTTTTCCTACAGCAGTTATAGGCAAAACGATATTTCTCGTGATTAAACACCTAGAATACACAGATGATATTCTTACTTCTCTTCTTTTATTTTTATTTTGTATTTGAACATTCTTTGCACCTGCTTCCATTATTCTATGTATACAATATAATCTTTTAATTATTTTTCAATTTTATTTATTATTAATTTATTTTTAATACATAGTCAAATATTTTGTAAAAATAGTAATATTAGTGTATATTACAACATGGAAGATTCAATTGTTACCAGCAAACTAGGTAGACAATATATGTCAAAACCAAATAGAGTTGACCCATCTAAATTGGTTTTTCTCGCTATACCTGTAATGAAAGCTCTGCCTACTGTCGTTGATTTGAGACTAAAGTGCGGACCAATACGTGAGCAAGGCACGTTAGGTTCTTGCACAGCATTTGCCTTGTCTGGTATAATTAGTTATCTACAAAAAGGTTCCACCCCGTCAGAATTGTTTATGTATTATAACCATCGAGTCATTGGAAAGACTGTTGGTCAAGACTCGGGTGCAACTTTAACGGACAGCATAACCTCGTTGAGAAAATACGGGGTGTGTCCTGATAAATTATGGCCATACAATATTAGTAAATTCACGGTTAAACCAAATGCTAATTGTTATAAACAAGCTGCTAAAAATAAGGCATTGTCTGTACTTAACATAAAAAACACAATGACTGATATGAAAAATAGTTTAGCTAGCGGACGTCCATTTGTAGTTGGAATACCAGTATATGACTCATTCGAAAGCGACGCTGTAGCTGCAACTGGAATGGTGCCTATGCCTTCGCCAACCGACAAATTATTAGGATATCATGCTGTTGTTTGTGTAGGATTTGATGATACGCTTGGGTGTTGGCTAATGAGAAATTCATGGGGTTCTGTATGGGGGGAAAAAGGATATTTCTACTTACCTTATGCTTTTTTAACAACCGACTTATCAGATGGTGTTGAAGGATTTGACTTGTGGTGTATAACAAAAATGAGCTCAACTGCGCCTGTAAAAAATAAAATAAACCAAATGCATAAAATAAACCAAATACATAAAATAAACCAAATGCATAAAATAAACCAAATGCATAAAATAAACCAAATACATAAAATAAACCAAATACATAAAATAAACCAAATACATAAAATAAAGAAAATAAATAAAATAAACCCATTAAAAACAATAATTAATCGAATCGACCAAAATATGCCGATACACAATTTTAAAAAATCAATGATAACCCTGAAATAAAAATATAATTACATAATAATTTTGTAAAGCTTATAATAAATAGCCATTTCAGGTGTTAAAAACCATCGCTTACCTCCCTTTTTAACAATTTCGTAATATCGTAATATAAATTCTTGAAAAATGCATAATTCTGTCTGACCGATTGCCTCGCGAATGACGTTTCCATCTGAATCTTTCTCTAGTTTTGTATTTTTGCTAGTATATTTGTCTTCTCCAAGAATTGAATTTAATTTTTGTATGGTTTTTTCTTTTCCAGATTCTTCACATGTAGCCCCTGTGTCACGTTTAGAATCCATATCCTTTGTTTTAAATACTAATGCAGAGTTGTTTTTTTTATATCCAATAAACCCAATATATCGGTTATATTCAGTCGCAGTAAATGTAAACACCTCTTTAACCTCCTTACTTGATGCTATTTCTCTCTGGTCTTCGGGTTCTGATTCAATCCATTTATTATTAGAATTTAATATCATCAACTTAAATTTATTTAAATTGTACATAATGATACATTTGAAATTTTTCGTTACAATTGTTTTTCTCTTAAAATATTCCATCAAGTGCCAAATAAATGAATGTTTGGTTATATCTTTCAACGCGTAAAGATAATTTATTAGCTCTATTTTATCATTGTAAAATAATTGTTCTATCATATGTGCAGTTAAAAACTCCAATAAATATTCTTTCATTTCAGGATATTCTTTTGATATTTTTTGTATGACAATTCCACTATGTTTATACCAATTATCATCACCTCTGGGAACTTTTGGCAAAGATATATATTCTTTTGAAAGTTCAAAATGAACATTTAATTCGTCTGCAACTCGTTTGCCTTCTGTATTGACAACATCATTCATATCATTCAGATTATTTAAATTTCTGGTATCTATAACCGGTTTTACAGCTTCTTGTTTAATTTCAAACTTTATTGCATCGTTTTTATAATCAATAGGAACTGTTCTATCAAAAATGGAAACGTTTTTATCTCTCAACTCAATCGGTTGAAATAAATAATACTCATCAATGTTTACAAGTCTACCATTTCTTCCGTATTTGTCAACAATAAATTCATTATTGTCATCAATTAGTTGTGTCAACGCAGAATAAATTTGAACATACGGATACTTTTTCGGCGTCTGTATAGCATTTATTAATACATCCTTTTTATAAAAAAAACTTTCTTTCATTAACATTCTTATTCTTTGGGTAATCTTTTCTGAATTCATAACAATAAAATTTTCGTTATACGTGTCTTCATTTAAATCCTGTTCACTCACATTCTTGTTTGGTCTACACATATAGTCACATGTGGGCATATAATCGCACGCGGGTGAAAAAGGTTCGTCACCAATTTTAAAATCATTCAACACAAGTCCTGTAGACAATTCTTGCGTAATAGGTTCTTCTAAAATGGCGGCAATTTTTTCTTGTGTGAAATTGGTTTGGTCGTGATTAATAATACAATCGACGGAGGTTTCTTTTAAAATACGACTAACTTTTCCTATTTGTATTGCTTTAAATTCTGCAACTCTATAAACATATAAATCGGCTGATTCTTCGTTCTTTTCGTTGCCAAGTATAGTTCCGTGCATAAAAATTTCAACGTTTCTCTTTTCAAAATCCAAGTCTTTGTGACTAAAATTACGCACCGCGCGACCTATAATCTGTTCTATACGATTCATATTATACCACGGCTCTAGTATATGAACTTGACGAATAAATTTTAAATCAATTCCTTCTGAACCAGCTTTTGAAATCAATACAACTTTTATTTTATTTCCGTCCTTATTATTGTCATTTGTCAAGCCTTTTACTTCAAAATCATTATTAGGCGATAACCGCCCATCGCCTGTTATCATCGAATACCGCGCAGGAATAAAATTTTTTTTATCCGCAGGTTCTCGCATAGTTCTTACGTCTATTATAGGAGTGGGGACCGTTTTAAACAAAGGTTTACTATTCTCACCGTATCTAGTGAAACCCATTTCTTCCAAAGCTAATGCCATTGGAATTAATCCACTGTCAATATATTGCGAATAAATTAAAATGATTCCTTCACTAACGGTATTTGTTTCTGTATCATAAATGCTATCTAAAATACTTTTAATCTTAATACTATAATTTCCAATTACATCTCGTGAAAAAATGCTTCCATATTTGCGAACAATGGACTGTTTATATTGAAACTTGCCCTTTTCAGGTGGCGATTTTTCATCTACAAAATCCATCATCCTTTCCAGTCCTTTTTTGCCAGTTAATTCGCGGGGGTCAATATGTACATTTCCACCTGATTTGTTGAAGCTCAGTTTATCAGTTTCTACTTCTGAACTACTACTACTTATATCTTTGGCATTCGATGGTACGTTGGAAACTTGTACGGTCGCATGTACGAGTTCTTCTTCATTTACCACGGCCTCCGGAACGATACCAGGAAGTTCATTTACTTCTAAAACGTTTTCAGAAATACTTTCAGAAAAATCTTCCGATAACTCGTCAGAAAACGATTCTTTCGGAATGGCGTCCATAATTTCTTTTAATTGGTCCATTGGATAAGATATAATAAGTGATTCTAATGGTAATTGTAATAATGTATACCCAAACGACTCCATATTTTCAAAACTAGGCATGTCCCGCACAACACCCTTCTTCGTGGTGATTGAAAATTCTTTGTGTCTTAATGAATAAATGATATAATTATACGCGCATCCTTGACATTTGCCACACTTGTTGCAATTTTTAATTGTATTTAAATATAAACTTAAAATACGATTTTTATCAGATTCTTTGATTTTTTTAAGATTCATTTGATAGCTTGGATATTTTACAAATGGGAATGTTTTATCGGGTGCAAATTGATTAGGATAGATTCTGTAAGGAAACGTATATGGATTTTCACCTCTAACAAATGAAATATATCCTGTAGCCTTTCTTATAAGCATTTCTTCGCCATTTTTTTTAAATCCACCATTTTTCTCAAAAATGTCTTTAACTTCAATTCTGCCTCTGCGGTCGTTTGTATTCATAAGATTTAATAACCATACAATTTCTTTATGACTATTATACATTGGTGTGGCAGATAGTAAAACAAATCTCATGTTTTCGGCAGATTTAACAAGCAACTCTAAATTAATCGCCACTTTTTTATTTTCATTATCTTCTGTTTTTCTAATATTATGAACTTCATCAATGACTATTAACCTATTGTCAAATTCGTTACGCAAACGCCGAATTGTCTTTTTGTTCAGTGTAATTTCGTTTTTATTGATTTTAACTTTATTGTCCAGTTCCGAATAATCAATTGTTTTAATTATATAATTGGCAAATTGTCCGTATCCCAAAAATAAATAATACGTATTTATCAGATTTTTAATTTGACTAATCACTTTCTCTTTTGTAATCCCTTTCATATTCATAGGATTTATTTCTTGAAGTAGTTTATTTCCAGTGCAAGCACGTATATTCCATACTCCGTCAACAAGTTTTAATTTCCTTTCGTCAAATAATTGCAGTTTAAAATTATCCTGAACGTTTTCCGATGCTACAATGATAATGCGTTTAGTTGTTCCTATCTGTTTCATATAGTTTCGCATTTCCTCGCATACTCCGATTGCACTGCATGTTTTTCCTGTGCCTAATCCATGATAAAGCATTAAACTATTATAGGGGGTCTGTGACGACATAAAGTTTTTAACAAATGCTTGATGTGGTGACAATTCGAAATCGGCTCTACTTAATTCATCGGCATATTCTTTTATATTTTTATGTATAACACCATCATATTTTGTATCATTGAATTCTTTTTTGGTTGCAATTTTAATATTAAAATTTTTATCACTTAAACTAGGATATAAATAGGTATCCGCATTTGGCGTTTCTGCAATACACGATTGCTCAATAAATTCTTTTTTTAACAAAAATTTATTACACTCCTTAGAATAATAATTTTCATTAGAACAATCAATTCCTTTAAACTCTTCTTCTAAATTGTACTTGCAACTTTTGGCTACTTGTGATTTGGGAATGGGTTGTGGATTGGGTTGTGTTATTACAGGAGTTATTAATGGACTACTACTTGATGAGCTACTTATTGGACTACTGCTTGATGAAGCGGACTCGGAAGAAGAAATAGACGAACTGCTCGAGGACTCTTCTATAATTAATGGTGTTTTTACAATATTGGGTTTTGCAATATTGGTAGACATATAATAGTATATATTATGAATATAATCTATATTCTTGTAAAATATTATTAATATTTGCAATTAATTTTTTTTTCTCTAAATTGTATGGTCTTATTGATTTTAAACATTCATCAATCGTTTTCCACTCTATTTTGCTAACTTCAGTAACCTGGTAGTTGTTCAACACGTCCTCATTGTCATTAATATGAGCCAAAAAATATTTGTGTTTGTAAGATTTATAATTTGTTCCTATAAATATTTCCTCAAATGACATGACATTTTCAACAATAGTTATATTATTTTTTGAAATGCCGGTTTCTTCTTCGAATTCTCTCATAGCACATTCAATATCCTTTTCTTTATTATTACGTCTTCCCTTTGGAAATTCCCATTCAGTTTCATCCCATTTGGTAGTGCTTTTGCCAATAATGTCTGATAGCGTTATTATATCAGCATCGACTGCTACACCATTTTTAATTACATTAAATTTTTTCGAAGATGAAAATTCTTCACTTTTATGTTGTATACTAATGGCATCACCCCACATGGTTTTCCATAAATTTTCAAACGTGTCTTCGTTGATTTTTGTTTTTTCTGACAAAGACATTTCGTCGATTAGTTTCTGAATTTGGTTCACGTTGTAAGGAGTATATTTTCCTCTAATAAAATCAATGTAACCAAAACTATCTTTTCGCCTTATCATTAAAAATTGTAGACCAATCGGACTAGACCTAAATAAAATAATTCCGTAACTTGTAATTGGTAATTTACATTGGTGGAATAAATGTCCTTGTTTTCCACAGTTATTGCACACATTTATATTTTTGTTCATAAAACTATATATGTTTAAAGAATTATATTTTTATATTAGTTTAGTCTAATGACATATTTAGATCCAAAAATATGGGGTCCGCATTACTGGTTCTTTTTACATACATTATCTATGACGTATCCAAAAAATCCCAATGCTGTAAACAAAAAAAAATATTATGAATTTATTCAAAGTCTTCCATTGTTTATTCCAGTCGAGAGTATATCGGGAGAATTTAGCAAATTATTAGATAAGTATCCAGTTGCTCCGTATCTGGATAACAAAGAATCGTTTGTTCAGTGGATGCATTTTATTCATAACAAAATAAACGAAAAGCTAGAAAAACCCCAAATTTCTTTAAATGAATTTTATGTTAAATATTATGAGGAATATAAACCAACCAATATAAAACTATTGGAGTTTTATAAGTGGAGAGAAAAGGTAATATACGCCGGGCTTTTGTTGGCTATTTCTTTGGCGATTTATTATTTATACGATAAATGACCATTTTAATAAAATTTTTGTAAAGATGTATATATAATACAAATGTCTAAAAAATCAAAAAAATGTAAAAAAGGTGGTAATGTATTAGCATCCGGTGGGTTTGGTTGCGTGTTTAGTCCAGCGTTGAGATGTGCAAAATCTAACACTAGAAAACGCGGTCAAGTGAGTAAGTTGATGACTACAAAGCATGCGACAAAAGAATATGATGAAATTACACAATTTAAAGACCGATTAAATACAATTCACAACTACAGTGATTATTTTTTACTCGATGACATTACTATGTGTAATCCAGCAGAATTAACCGAAGGCGATTTGGCAAATTTTAAACAAAAATGTGGTGCCTTACCAAAAGACAATATAACCAGGAAAAATATTAATGAATCATTGGACGAATTGATGGTTTTAAATATGCCAAATGGTGGTGTTCCAGTAGATGATTTTATTTTGGAAGCTGTACATTTTAATGAATTATATAATTTAAATAAATCGTTAATACGATTGTTAAAGCACGGAATTGTACCTATGAACAAAAAATACGTGTATCACTGTGACATTAAAGATTCCAATATATTGGTAAACGGGAAGGCAAGCGCTTTAAAAACACGATTAATTGATTGGGGACTATCGACAGTATATATTCCTTATAAAAATGACCCTATGCCAGGCGTATGGGTAAATAGACCATTACAATATAACGTGCCATTTTCAGTCATCATTTTTTCCAGCGCATTTGTAAAACGTTATACTGATTATATTGACAACAATGGTCAAATAGACGAGAATAGTCTACGTCCATTTGTATCTGATTACCTGGATTTTTGGATGCGCGAAAGAGGTCGCGGACATTACACGTTGATAAATGAAATTATTGACATTTTATTAGATAAAAAATATACGCCTAACAACAACATTTCGAAAAATACTCGTTCAATTATAACAGACTACATTGTTGAAATAATGATTCATTTTACAAGATTTAAAGCGGACGGAACATTAACCATGCGTGAATATTTAGACGAAGTGTTTGTAAACGATGTCGATGTATGGGGATTTGTATCTACTTATTTTCCTTTATTGGAAAATTTACACGAAAACTATGATAACTTGACGCCTGTTCTGCATGATTCATTCCATATTATTAGAAATTTATTTCTATATTTATATTCACCGTCTATGCATCCATTAAATAAAGATTTCATTGTAAAACATTTAAATAAATTAGGTAAATTATTCAAATCCGAAATGATACCTAGCAAGAGACACAAAAGTCAAATATCTCTGACAAAAAGTGAAAGTACTTCCAAAGGAATTACAGGCGAAACGTTTGTTCCAGACAACAAGCTTAAAACAATTAGTTTTTAAAACTCTCGCGTTTTCAATCAATTAATAAATTGCGGCGACAAACAACACCCGCACCACAATGATTAAATAAAGGTTGTTATTAAGTATATTTATTATTATTTAATAATATATATATATGAGATTAGAATTATTCGTATTAGGAATAACTGCATTTTTTATTTATAATGCATATAATGATGGTAAATATACAAAAATGTTATTAACATTCAAAAAATATTATACAATGATATTCTACGCGATATTAGGAGTGGGTATATATTTATTATTAAAAAAAAATCCACAACAAGGACGAAACATGCTTTTATACGCAAACAATGTAGTTAAATTCATGCCTATAGACAAATCGTCAATGGATTTATTAAGCCCGATTATAGATTTCACAAATACAGCCGATAATAGTTTTATGCAATCATTTAATAACATTGATCAATCATTTTATGAATCTGAAAAAAAAATACTCAGTTCTGGCAAAAATGGTACAAAGCGTTCAGTAAGTGAAACTAAAAAGAAATATGTTGCCGCTCAACAAGATTGGAAATGTGGACATTGTCAGACCCAATTGGACCATACCTACGAAATTGACCACCGGGTAAGACTGGAATATGGGGGTGCTAATGATGTGCAAAATTTGGTTGCATTATGTAGAAATTGTCATGGTAAAAAAACCGCGAGCGAAAATATGTGATAACCCAAAAGTATTTTATTTAGTTATGTAGTAT
>JGI25914J50564_10000471_pt1 | contig 13437 bp, 7 predicted proteins | sample LauGreSuBDMM15SN_2_FD_50564 | JGI IMG/M metagenome (IMG submission 50564) | reverse complement strand
TCCCCCCCCCACATTTAATCGTCCGATATCTTGGGCGCTAAAAACACCGTCAAACTCGCTTCGTTCATCAAATTGAACACCACACACATCGGATAATTATTACAGATACGAATTTCCATATCTTTGGATAGTTTATTGAATGCACATATATTGTTCAAATACGTCAAACTGAAGGACATTTTGAGTTCTTCGCCTTCCACAATCGAATACGCACTCAAATCATCAATGTTAATGTCCACGTTCATTTTTCCGGAATCTATACTGTTGGAACACAACACGATTTTATTCTCTGTGCATTCCACATCCAATGAATCCCCAAACGTCTTCAATTGATGAATCAATGATGTAAATATATTGGACGGAATGACAAACTCTGCCTCATAATCAATGGGCGGGATGGTCATCATATCCGTCTCTAAATCAACCAATGGCACGGTAAAGGATTTGTTGAATATGATTTTCTCTCCCCCCACATAATGAATCGACAAGGAATCTGCAGTGTCTGATTCATAGACTACTTGAATGGACTGGGAGCGGTCACGCGCATTTAAAATTTTATACATAATGGACGAATTTATACCAATAATAATATCTGTAGGATGTGTGTGAGTGTATTCATTGAACCAAGCGGCGGGTATTTTTAGTTCGATAATGGAAACACGGGAATGGTCCATCGTTTGAATATAGACCTGGGTTTTTTCAAAATGAATCGAGATGTTGTCGGTAAATATACGCAGATTTTGGAATATTCCTGCAAATATTTCGGATTTCACTGGGTCGTTGATTAAAATATTCATGATGTTATACATATTCGTGACTTCTTTTTAACCTGTTTTTTACACAGTTTTCAACTATCTCTGCCTAATAATTTTTTCAGTATCTCGGGGCTCTCGGATTTGGAATACATAACAATTTTTTCATTGACATCATTGTCAATAAATGGACGCAATAATGCCCGAATCGAATCAATCATCGCAGGTGTATAATATAAATTCATCTGTGTAATACACTTCGAATATCGTGTTTTTGATGTCATACATTTATTACAAAACATTTGAATCACCGATTGGTATCTTTCTGCAGCAGAAATCGTAAATGTATCCAATATTACATTCATTTCAATGGAATCGTGTTTCGTCATCATATACTCAAACAATGCGAGTGTATATTGGATAATGGTTTCGTAGTTATCCGGACTTGCATATAGTTTGAATACAGTATAATCAAACAGTATTTTATTGGTGTTTGGAATTTCATAGATGGTATTTATAATGAGTGTATTCAAATCAAATTGCTCGCTGATTTTTTTCGCACAATCCATTTTTTGGTTCTTTTTAAAAAGCCAGTTTTTTCCTTCGGATTGATAATAATTGTCTTTGTATTGTTGGATTTCGTTGAGAATAGAACTATTCGCTTCTGTATTCATTTTATATAAGATATAAAGTATTTTTTATATTTTATTTTAGGTTATTTTGTTTTTGGTTTGTGTTGTTTGGTCTCTAAATAGTGGGAGACAAGGAAAAGGTTCCGAATGAACCCGATGGTGGTGCAGGAGGTAAATCCTCGATTTTATTAATTTCAGTCTCAGACAAATTGGTATTGTCCATAATAAACATTGATTTATTAACAGCATTGTTATCGTCTCCTAAATCAGACAACACATTGACACGTTCCTCCAATAACATTTTATTGACATCCATGGTGTAACTCTGTAATTTCATAACAACATCTTTTAATTCAGAAATCTCACTGGCTAACATAACAAAACGGTTATTGAAATCATCCAACACCTCATTTAAGTCGGTGAGCCCGCCCTCTGCCGATACGTCTTCGCCGGCAGCACTCTTTTCAAATTTCACGGCGGATTTTGGAGCACCACTGCCACTGGGTATCAAACCATTTTCTTGGGTGTCTTTTGCAAATTTTTCTAGTTTCGTTAATCGAATATCTACTAACGCAATGACTTGTTGTAAGGTTAACCCAGAGGCAGATTCTTTCTCTTGAGAAGCTTTAGGTACAGATTGTGGTTCGGGTTGGGTAAGACCAGCACGTCTTTGTCTAGCAGAAGCAATTGCACGGCTCATATGACAAATATATAAGTATAATCAATTGTATGGGGTTCTCTCTAAATTCATTTTATGTTATTGTTTTATTGTATATCATCCATCGATAGGTTCGGTTCACCTTATTTTCTAATCAATCTTTATAAGATGGACATTTTACAAGAAACTCATGAAACACCTAAAAATACATTTTTAAATCACGTGTTCTCTTCTACTTCTGAAGGGAAAGCCGAATTTTTAAACGCCACCCAATATGGTTTAATGGCAGTGATTCCTGTTGTCATATTAAATAAAACCATTCAGCGATTTATTCCAGAAGCAGAGACAGACAAATCCAGTTTGGAAATTTTAGCAGAAATATTCATTCAAATTGTCATTATGTTCTGTGGGATTATTATTATTCACCGTGTTATCACCTATTTCCCCACCTACAGTGGATTTAAATATGAAAGTCTTACACTCACTAATGTTATTTTAGCATTTTTAGTGATTATTCTCAGCATTCAAACAAAACTNGGTATTAAAATCAATATTTTAGTAGACCGATTAAGTGACCTTTGGAATGGAACNACCGAGGAGGTTCGTTCCAATATAAAATCCAATGTTCGCATTGCTCAACCGGGTGCTGGCGCTGCTCATAGTCCAAGCCGTGCTGATTTCTTGGATGAATCCTCTATGCAACAAGGAATTTTCCCTCCTGCTCCTATTGCTACCACCAAAGCCCCACAACAGAGTATAGATACCATGCTCCGTGGGACTGCATTGGATGATTACGGATATTCCGCTGGACCCGTTGCTGCGAATGGTCTGTTAGGAGGTGCTTTTGGCTCATCTTTTTAAGAGCTGTTACTGATATCTCACACCAATTCTATCAGGTAATAAAAATATTATCTTATTTTATAAAATAATATGTCTACACCAACCCAGTATAATCGAACAAAAAATACATCGGTGAAAAAAAAAGTAAGTGAAGAAATAAAAACATCAGCAGCAAAAACAATACAAGAATTTTTTTTAAAAAAATATAGGCAATATAAACAAGATAAACAAGATAAACACAATAAACACAATAAACAAGATAAATGTAGTATTCAAGAACAAGTATCATTAAAACCAGAAAATATATATATTTGTCTTAATAATGAAGGGGAAGAAATACCTCTTGTAAATTTTTTTAGATTTAAAAAAAAAGATAATGTGATAGCNCCCGATTTTTTAAATTTTTATAATTATATTAAAAACAANATTGACATTGAAACTGTAGGTAAAAATATGTTTTTTAAAATAAATTTATTTAATGACAAATTAAATATTGTTGCGCATGAAAAAATATTCAATAAAATGCACGAGGATATTAAATTAAAAAATATGATATTAGACTTTATTTGTTATAATTTAGTAAATAATAATATAAATTTAAGTAACGGGATTAGTTTCGATATAACACATCCTATGAATTTTTCAGAATTTTCGGGAATTCATAAAGATGATAGTATACATACGTGTATTACTTATATAAATTCCCCAGTAACTACAGAAATTGCGTTTGATACAGATGCTATAAATTTAGAATGGTTAAAATGTTCACCGTTATTTAGATTTAATACTACTAGTCAAATCACTACATTATGTTTTTCGGATCATTATATACATCACACTGTACCAATTTATGAAGAAGAAGGAAAACCCCCCCATGAATTAAATAAATTAGATGGTGAAACTATGACATATCACACAACTGATAATGGAATGTCATACATAGTATTTAGCGAGAAAGGTAGTGAACCAAACAATATTTTTTTAAAAACTGAACATCGTAAAAAAATAAAAAAACCTGAGATAAGAGAAGTATTGGTATGTTTTATTCACAACTTTAATAATTTTGATTCTTATCGCAAACCTTATAGTAGTAAGCCTATCAAGAATACATTTATTACTGAAGAACCATATACAATTACATTAGATGACCTACAAAAATATAAAATATATTCGGTTCAAGAAAAAATAGAATTAACAAAAGAAAGTGTTCACGCAATAAGAACTAGTAAAACATTAGGAGATTTTGAATTAATGGGTGGAAAAAAGAAAAATAAACGAACTAAAAAAAATAAATTCGTTTACAGATTTCGTGTTTAGATAAGGAAGATGGGCATTTACTACGAAGTCACTTTAGGTTGTCTTCATACACTATAAATTTATAATTCTTACAGTATAAATTTATATTTAGGGAGGATGGCGGAAGTCTCTGCATATATGCAGTGATGTGATATGTAACTATTTAAGCAGGTGCAGCGGCGGCTGTAACCGCCGTGGGCGCCTGCGGCGCCTCTATCACACGACTATACTCCGACATTGCTTCTTCAATGGTATATCTGTTTGCTAAATTCGGAGTCGTCATATAAAAAAAACAGTTTTCTAGTTTATCCACCACCTCTTTTTTCATAAATCGCCGTGTGTGATTCAACATAAATTGAAGAGACATTCCCAACCCATACACATCCACAGAATGAATGGACTTTTCTAAAAACCGCATATAATTATTCGGTTGTATGTCTTTTAACAACACATGAAACTCTTCCAAATATTTCTGTATGATTTTACTCTTTGTGTTCTCATTCGCATTTTTCGGTAAAATATAATTCATGAAAATATAAAAAGCGTTTGTAAACGGTTCATCCTCGGATGCAGCCACATGATTGACCAACACATTATAATACTCTTCGCGTTCTTTCTCCGATTTTTTTGCAAAATCCATATACATTTCTTTATTCAGGAACTGGATTTCCAGCGGATAATTCCAAAACGCATNTTCATATATCCAGTTGTCGGAAATCGCCGATTTCTTGATTTCTGTATCTACATTTCGCATGTGTCCAAAATCAATAAAATTNATACGGTTNTTNTCCATATTATANACAATATTATGAGGTTTCAAATCATGATGAATAATCGAGTGTTTGTGAAATACGAGCAATCCGCGAAACAAACGATGCACCTCTTCCCAAAAATGTCTTACAAATTTAATATTTTTCGGAGTCACCTTTAGTTTGTCGATTTTCTTTGCCAACATCTTTAAATCTACCCCGCCATCGGCAGACACGAGCAATGAAAAACGGTCTAAATCATCATAGTTCTTTAAATATTTCTTTGTAAGATTACATTTGCGAATGGAGCGTAATGCGTGCATCGTTTTCTTGAGTTTGCATTTGGTGGGAACCCCCAAATAAAAATTCTTTTGTTTGTCTACCTTTGAAATCATAATATACTCTTTTAACTCTTCCAGGGCATCCTTGTTTAACATCAATTTGGATATTTTATTTTTGTAAGAGACCTCTTTATCACCACATAAGAGACTGGGTTTTAATACACATCCATATGACCCTTCTCCAATAATATTGGATATTTTTGGCATTTGTTCTTCCTTCTTATATTTTGACTATATTATTTTTTGATTTGAGGGTTGTGTTGGTTGTATTGTTGTGTGGGTTATATATCGGGAGTCTTCATAAATCCTCATCATCGGAAATGTCCGATTCGCCACCTCCTGGACCTGAACCTGGACCTGAACCTGGACCTGAACCTGGACCTGAACCGGCTCCGCCGGACCTCCCGTTTTTCGCAAAATCCATCGTGTCCATCATTTCCATTTTTCGCAAGGATTTCTCGAAATTCGACTGTTTTTCTAAATTGTTAAACAGATATTCTGTGCCAGGACTGATTTCGTTTTTCTTGATTTGTTTGTAAATTTCACCGATTTTTTCCACTACGTTCTGTATCATCGTTTTTTTGGTAATCATTTCGATATCCATGGGAACAGGTTCAGTCAGTAAAGCCACTGCAAAATACAGGAGATAGCGGCGTTTCTTACATGATCCGGTCGTGTATTTAATACAGAATAAATTCATAATGGAATTCACCAATTTGATAATAAATGCATTTTTTGTTTCATTTGCATAGTGCAAGATAGCGTCCCATACCACCCATATAATGTCTCTTTGATATTTATTTTCGACATTGAGGCTGCTGCGTTTTTCACACAGACACGATTCATGGCGTTTCCTACAGATTAAATCGAATTCAATGACCCACTCTATCCAGTAACATGCATTCAACATATTGCGCCGCTCCAACGAAATATTAAACGAGAACTCATTCAGTGCAATATATAATTCTTTAGGGTCCTCTTTCTTGAAAATGGGTTCGGCATATTTAACAGAAGGCGCTTTTAATCGCTCGGTCATTTGTGTCATGTCGAATTCTTCTACACGATTGATTTTAATGGCTTCAAAACTATGTTTCCTGTTGGAATAAGTCAGGGTCGCAATGAGTTCGGCAAACAGTTTACGAATATTTTGGTTGTTGCGGAGTTGGAGTTCATTGATATAATGCGTCTGTGAGACAATGTTACGGAAAATCTGAAAACGCATTTCAATGTAAGAGACGATTTTGGGGTTACCGAGGTGAATGTGTTTGCCAGTATAATGAAGGATGGTTTCCCATAGGTCCATGAAATGCCCGGCACATACGAGTTCTGCTGCCCAATAACAGGCGGGTTCGATTTTCCCGCTAATCATGGATTGTAAGAGTTGCTTACGGACTTCTGTTTTCTTGTATCGTGAAAAGGTCTCACACCGAAATTCTGATGGTTCGCGAATATCATTGATTTCGCTCATTGGTTCTCTGCATTTTAATAATGAAATCCTTTTATATATGTAGTGTATAATATGAATAAATCGATTCAGTCAACCATTTGGTCAACCATTCAGTCAACCATTCAGTATATTTTCCCGAGGGAATTCACCTTTTGGACGGTGCTTTATTATATATTTTTGTTTTATTTAGTATCATTTATCGTCTTTAACATCTACATTTATATGAATGATTTAGAGTATGAAATAGATTGCGAGAACCATGATAAATGTTTTATAATCTACAGTAGGGGAACCAAGGTTCCCCCTACGACCCCCTCCTTATAAAAAAAAATATACAATATAAACACTCACATTTACCTACAAACAGTTCACTCGGATAAAGGGAGGGGGTCTTAGGGGGAACCGTAGGTTCCCCTAATTACTCGGTAATGAGACGCGGAACAACATTAATGGTCTGTAGTTCTTGTGACATCAATTTAAACGCATAAGGTATATCTACCTTCGCAAAATCCGTATTGTTTCCACACATCTTACACAAATGGATGGAAAAGTCCGAGTATATTTTGCGTTGGTCTCCATCATTATACGCAGCTGTTATACCACATTTCTTACACACATGCACACTGTATTTATCCGACACATCATACAGTCTCTCTCTACATAATCGTGCAGCGCCATGTGCTATCATCACATCACGCTCCATTTCACCTATTCTGAAACCACCTTGTTTCGACCTACCTTCTGCCGGTTGTCTCGTCAAATTCACCATCGGACCAATCGAACGACTGTGCTGTTTGTCATTCACCATATGTTTCAGACGCTGGTAAAACACAGGTCCTATAAATATACTCGTCTCCAATTGTTCGCCTGTAAGTCCATTATACATCACTTCATTGCCATAGCTTTCATATCCAATGCGCTGCAACTCTCTCGCAATGTCCTTCACCTCCAGATTACCGAAACTCGTTCCATCTCCAAACATACCCAAGTCCAATAAGACCTTCCCGAGCAAGGTCTCCTTCAATTGGGCAATGGTCATACGCGATGGAATTGCATGCGGATTGATAATCACATCCGGTCGTAATCCGTCCTTGGTAAATGGCATGTCCTTCTCCGGCACAATGTTTCCTACGGTCCCTTTTTGTCCATGTCTCGAGCTGTTTCCTATAATGAGTGACGGAGAATGCATCGACTCGCGCATGTAATACACATGGGATGATGGAGCCTCTATACAATATACTTTTCCACTGTATTTGACCAATTTTTCCACATTGGAATCGTTTGTCTTTTTATTAATGTAGGGTTGATTTTGTTTTGTGATAATACTGACTTTATAATAGGTATGTTTTTGAGTAATTGATACAGCTTGTCCTGCACGTGACCCCAAGTTCCTTACACCCACTCTCGCGATTCCAGTGGGTTCTTCGGCTAATTTGATAATGGCAGAATACCCACAATGAACCGCTAATCTCGAAATATCATTGGCAAGCTGAACACTAATTGTTCCATATCGACTGAATGAATCCTCGCCTTTGTATTGCATAGTCGAACCATCTCCTTGCATCAATGCATCTAATAATATTATGGACTGTCTCTGAGATAAATTCCAAACATAGTCAGGAAGACGTTTATTGAGTGCTCCTACACTTATGTCAGATAGATGATTATACATATCCGGATATTTGGAACCAGAGATATAGAAATTACCACCATTATGATATGAAAATTCAACATCTAATTTATTCAAAATTATCGTATTAAAATCGAGTTTTCGTTGTTTTAATGCTGCTATACGAATAGAATGTGTATGCGTATTTGTCGACCCATCCGATATAAACATTCCAACTAATTGAAGCCACACATCCATCTCGTATTCGGTTTCACCGACCATTATCGAAGGCACATCCGGATACACGTTTTCCATGGCTTTTTGAAATCGCCACTGTGTTCCACGCTTCACGATTTCTTCTCCGGATTCATCAAATGTGCTCATCACATTACTGGTTTCGACGAGTTTATAGTTGTCTTGTCCTCTCTTTTGAACATACAGTTTATGATTGGTAGTGCAAGTCATTTCTAATTGTTTATTCGAAAAATGCCAGAGCGGACCATCGGTCTGCCAATCATGGTCATATTCGAATTTGGCGGTCGGGAATTCATAACACATCTTACCATCGGCGTCTAATGTGCAAACACGGTGTTTCTGAATATCGATGTCCTGTATTTCCATCCATCCAGCATCTGTCAGCACTTGTTGTGTTGGGAGGGCACACATCTTGTCTCCCATGACTGGTTTTCTCAGGATTCTTACACGAACCTTGGCGAAATTGTATCCGTCGCCATTTCTGCTCGTATAATTCTTATCGACATAGGTCTCCTCCGTGGTGCTGAATATCTTGCTCTGGTCTTCGTATTTGATGATTTTCGTGGGGTCATTGCGGTTTTCCTTGATGGGCACGATTTTCGCAATAATGACGTCGCGGTTTTCCACCAAATGATTTTCTTCGATGAATCCATGTGAATTCAGTTTCTCGTAATTCCCGTATTTGATTCCCTTGGTCTTCGTTTTGTCCGGCTTACATCGAATAATCTCATCTCGGATAATGTTCTTGTCTTCATCTTTTTCTGTATGGTAAATGGTGGCGAGGAAGAGACCGCGGTCAATCGACCCCTTGTTAATCAAGACACTATCCTCCTGATTGTATCCTGTGTGGGTCATAATCGCCACATGAATCTGTGAACCCGATGGAATATTGTTGAGATGGAGGAAGTTCATGACGCGTGTCTCTACGAGTGGACGCGATGGATAATTCAATACATAGGATGTCTTGTCCATACGATGGTCGTAGTTGGTGGAATACACTCCCATGGCTTGTTTTGCCATCGCCGTTTGATAGGTATTTCTGGGGGCTTGATTGTGTTCCGGGAAAGGAATACAGGATGCGAGCACACCGAAAATGGTCGAGGGGTGAATCTCACAGTGTGTATAATTATATCGGAGGTGTTCGTCAGCTAATAAATAGGAGTCTTTCGCTTTCATGGCAATCATCGAGTAGTTTTGTTCTTCCGGGTCAATGTATTCAATGACGGATTCATCGAGACGACATGATATGAGGAGGTCATTCCAACAGATTTCCTTGGACACTAATTTCTGTATGATGTCTTGTGTGATAATGGCTCGATTATCTTTTACGCGGAGAACGGGACGCGTGAGTCTGCCGCCGTCGTTACAGATACGAATTTCGGATTTCTTGTAGTCAAACACAATCGATGTGTAGATATTGATGATGCCCTTGTATTTTTTCTCTTTCATTTCGCGATAGAGTTCGAGTGGATTCTCTGTAATACCCACCCAGGAACCATTGACAAACACCTTCACTTTTTCATGGAGTTCTTTTGGTGATTGTATGGTCTCAATNGGAGTAATGAGGGCGGCGACATATTCGCGGAGTGCCACGCTGTTTGTGGGGATGGTNATGTGTGCCAAGTAACTGATGTTTTTTACTACACCAATGGATTGACCCTCTGGCGTCTCCGCAGGGCAGTTGTGTGTTACAAAAGAGGATGCTACAAAGGAATGGTTGTCGCTTCTTGTAGTGAAATCATACACCGGTTCTGGTTCGATTTCTTGGATGGATGCGATGGGGACACTCATGCAACCATTTTTCAAAGACTCTATATTTCCATTGAAATCATACACGGGTTCTGGTTCGATTTTTTGGATGGATGAAAGTCTCATACAACTATTTTTCAAAGACTCTATATTTCCATTGAATCCATCCAGACCACTATATGTTTTTGTTTTTATGAATTCAATGATTCGAGCAGATTTGATACGCGTCTTTTCACAATATGTGTAATGAAACGTATCTGCATATTTTTCTAAGGTGTCATTGTCTTTATTAAATGAAATATATATATTGAACACACCATCATTTAATTTGCCTGTATGTATGGTGGATGCTATTCCAAATTCAATGAACATATTTCTAATTTGTCCAAGATAACCAACAGAATTCTTGCCGGGTCTTTGAACTATANTTTTAANACGTGGTTTCTGTGTTTTTTTGGAGATGTAAAAACCGCCGCGACAATGGACGGTAGATAGAAACTCTTTTTTTATGGATAATTCTGCGGTTCTTAACCAGCCAGGGATATTACAAACAACTCCTACTTCTCCACCCATTAATAACATCCAATAGGCAAAGCAATCATTGACATAAACACGCCACGAGGACTCCTTGTGGGGTTCCACTACGAATTCATCTCCAAATCCGAGTTCAGTAATATCGTTTGTAAGCTGGACTACATCTGCTTTGTCTCTGAGATAAAAGGATACTGTATTTCTCTTCAAACACCCTCGGGAATGTAGAGCACCAAGAAGTCGGGCAATAATTTTTAATTTGCACACAGGAATATTTGTATTGAGCAAGTGTTTCTCTAACAAACTCTGTTTGTAATGCTCAGCTACGTCTGCATCTGAGATGTTAACAACAGTAGTATTTTCATCACATATGTGTTTGACGGTATGACGAACAATCAGTTTGTCTACTCCGGAACGCAAGTCTTCCAGGTTCTTCCATTCAGGTCGTCCATCCACATTTACGAGGAAAGGATGATTCGCGGTTGCCTTTATTTTTCTTCCACTCATCGTAGTGATTTCAAAGAGTTTGTCGGGCATTTTGCAGAAGAACGAATGAATATCGGAAGGTTCATGCTGGAGAGTTACAGGGTTTATCGTGGTGACGCAGTCGCCGTCTTTCATGTCTTTGATTTTCCGAATGGTCATTTTGTCAGACAGTAATACTTCTGTGTCCCCGGTGAGGCAGAGGAACCCCCACGTCGTGTTGTGTAATTTACGAGGAGCAACCAATTCGCCACTCTTCTCCAGTGGTGTATTGATACGGCGCAAATGACTCAGACTCGCAACATACGTAAGTCGGTTCAGGACTTGCGCGACGCCGACTTTGCTGGAATTCGACTGTTTGATACTGAAGTCACCGGTGGCTAATGCGCGGTTAATGCCGTTTTCAATGGTCGTGGATTTCATGATTTTATAAATGTTCGTCATATTGATGATGTTTTCGAAATCCTCCGTGGAACGCCAGGACCCCGTATTGATTTCGCGAATGACCTGTTTTTGCATTTCTTTCACGAGTTTGTTGAAATAGTTGCGGAACAAGTTGTTCAACAAGGTGCCAGTGAGTTCGATGCGCTTGTTCACATACGAGTCCCTGTCGTCGGGTGGAAGCCATCCTTTACTGGTGAGAAGGAGTTTCTTTGCCATGTAGCCTAACAGATATATTTTCTGTTGTGGGGTGGAGCAATGGGGAAAGAGGTCATTGTCAATGACTTCCTGAGTGAATTCGCGTTTCTTCTTGGCACCCGTTTCCTTGTCCATGTTCATGGGCATATAGGCGACCATGGAGGTAATGTGGCGCATCGCGTCTTCCTGGGTAAGGTATTTGTTGGCATCAATGATGGAGGCTTGCAGGGATTTCAAGAGGTCTTCGTTTTTCTCGGCGTCGACGTCCAACAGAATATATTCGCAGATTTCCTTGTCGCTGATGATTCCGACTGCGCGGAAGAGAACGAAGAGTTCGATGGGTTGTTTGATTCGGGGAACGGTGACATAAATGCCGTTGCCGAACCCGTTGTTTTTCGAGGCAATCATCATTTCGATTTGTTTGGGAGAAATGCATTTGTAGTCGGGGATGGATTTGATTTCCGCGAACCATGACCATTTGGTAGTGTTTTTTCCGTCGAAACAGTAGACGCGGTTTTCTGCTGCGCGCTCTTGTCCCAGAACCGTCTTTTCGGAGCCCTTGATGATGAAATATCCGCCGCAATCCATGTGACATTCGCCTGTGTATAATGGGTGCACATGACGGTATTGGTTGAGTATGCAAACAGAAGATTTCACCATAATCGGCATCTTGCCGATATTGATTTTGGGGAGGACCTTTTGTATGATTTTGGGGTGTTCCATGTCTTCTTGGTTGCGGATGATGTAGTCCATGCGAATGTCCACGGTCATCGTGGAGGCATAGGTGAAATTACGGAGTCGGGATTCCTGAGGAAGCATCATTTTGGTGGCGCCGTTGTTTTCATGGATTTGTGGGGGATACAGTTTGAAATTTTCAAAGGACAGCACGATTTCCAACACATAGAGTTTGGTCTCTGGGATGTAGTCGTGTTCCGAGCGGATGGTCACGGGGTTGAACATGTCGATGGTCTTTTGGATTTGGTAGTTGATGAAATGGTTGTAAGACTCGATTTGATGGCGGACCAGACGTTCGAGATGCTGACCTTCGAAATAGGATTCGATGACTGCATAGGGTTCTTCGACGTAATTGCCGAGATGCGAGAGAACATCCATTCCATCCAGATTGGAACCTACAGATTCGGTGACTGTTTTTTGTATGTGACTGGTTAATTTATCCATTTCAGCCACGAAATCTTTATTCATTTTAATGGTTTCTAGGAATTCGCCTTCTTCGTTTGCAACTGCTACTTCGTTTGCTATGGCTTCTTCGTTTGCNATGGNTTCCTCTGCCGCTTCCAGATGACTGCATATTTTTAGTTTGTCGATTTCATCGAGGTCATCGATTTCATCGTCTACTTCTTTTGCAGTAACCTCCTCCTGGTGAACAGTCACTGTTTTTTTGGAGGAACGAGGTTTGGAGGCTTTTTTTGTTGTAGAAGTTGGTCCTACAGATGAA
>JGI25914J50564_10000469_pt1 | contig 13462 bp, 15 predicted proteins | sample LauGreSuBDMM15SN_2_FD_50564 | JGI IMG/M metagenome (IMG submission 50564) | reverse complement strand
GGAAACACGCTGCAACCCAAAGCATGTGCACCGCTTTCCATCATCGAACCGGCTGGCGTGAAGTGGTAGCTAAAGCAGTTGTGAATCAATTCGCCAGAGCGAAAACCAGCAGCAAACAAAGCACGCGCCATGCGCCAATAATCTTTGGCCACGCCCTCGGGCTCGTAAATCGGGCCCGGGCTGGCAAACACTCGCGGCATAAGCTTGCCAAAATTCAACGCAGAAAAACCACCGAACACATTCTTGGCGCGCTGTTCTTGCTGGCGTGCCAACAACTCGTATTTGCGAGTGACCGGTAGTTTCGCCAAAGCTGAGCGACTGTTCACCGATGCGGCATCAACGCCTTGCAAAATTTGCCGCCACGCTGGGGTGTGGGTTTGTGCGTGCGATTTGCAGCGGCAAGGCCTGCAACAAGGCTGCTTCCCGCTGAGCGGGGTCGCGCTGTTCGAGGGAGTCGTAGAAATCGGTCATATTGATCCCTTTAAGCCAACCAACGCTTGCGGCGTTTATAACTTTTTACATCTTTAAAGCTTTTACGCTCGCCGCCGCCCATGCCCAAATAAAACTCTTTGACATCTTCGTTGTTGGCCAAGTCTTGGGCTGCGCCGTCCATGACGATACGCCCCGACTCCATGATGTAGCCAAAGTCGGCGTAGCGCAAAGCCATGTGGGTGTTTTGTTCGGCCAGTAAAAAAGTGACGTGTTCTTTTTGGTTCAAGTCTTTGACGATGTTGAACACCTCTTCGACGATTTGCGGTGCCAAGCCCATAGAAGGTTCATCTAACAACACCATGCTGGGGTTGGCCATCAAAGCGCGGCCAATGGCGCACATTTGCTGCTCACCGCCCGAGGTGTAAGCCGCTTGCGAGCCGCGGCGGATTTTCAAGCGCGGAAAGTAGTTGTAAACCTTCTCTAGGTTGGCAGCCACCTCACCTTTGTCGCGGCGCGTGTAGCTGCCGGTGAGCAAGTTTTCTTCGATGGTGAGGTGGGCGAAACAATGCCGGCCTTCCATCACCTGCACCACGCCACGCTTGACTAAATCTGCAGGCGTGAGGTTTTCAATGCGCTCACCGCGCAACTCGATGCTGCCTTTGGTGACCTCGCCACGCTCGCCTTGCAACAAGTTAGATATAGCGCGCAAGGTGGTGGTCTTGCCCGCGCCGTTGCCGCCCAAGAGCGCGACGATGCCGCGCTCGGGCACTTGCAAAGAAACGCCTTTGAGCACCAAGATGACGTGGTTGTAAATGACTTCAATGCCATTCACATTCAAAACAATGTTGGGCGAGCTCATGCGTGTGTCCGGTTCAAACCATCAAGACTGGCAGTCTTGGCCGGTGCGACGGTTGAGTTTTTTCTCGGCGGCGTATTTGTCGGCCGTGGCTTTCACCAAAGGCTTCAAAATTTGTTCGTCGGCTTGCATCCAATCGGAAGTGAATTCCCATGCTTTGCCATTCCAGGTGTGGATGCGGGTCCAAGCCGCGCCCATGTGGTCCATGCAGGAAGTGCTGATGGGTCGCATCACGCCTTTGAAGCCCAAGGCGTCCAACTTGGCCTGGGTGAGGTTCAAGTTTTCCAAACCCCAACGTACTTGCTCACCGGTCATGACCTTGCCTTTGCCAAAACGCTCTTGTGCGGCACGAATACCTTCAATGCCAATCATGGCGCTCATCACACCGCGCAAATACAGCACCTGACCCACTTCTTCTTTGGGGCCAGTGCCTTGGCCTTTGCTGTGGAGTTGGGCCAGCATGGTTTTGACAATATCAGCATTCGGTTCGGCACCATGTTGAATCGTGACCGCGTTGTAGCCCTTGGCACCGTCGGCCACGTCTTTGACGTCCTGCTCTGCACCGGCCCACCACACGCCATACATTTTTTCTCTGGGGTAGCCGGTGGCCTGCGCTTCCTTGATGGCGGTGGAATTCATCACGCCCCAGCCCCACAACACCACATAGTCNGGACGCGCTTGACGTACTTGCAACCAAGTGGCTTTTTGCTCCACACCAGGGGCTGTCACAGGCAACAACTGCAACTCAAAGCCGTGGCTGCGTGCACGCTCTTGCACCAAGGGAATAGGTTCTTTGCCAAACGGACTGTCGTGNTAGACCAAACCGATTTTCTTACCCTTNAGCTTGTCCCAACCGCCCTCTTTTTTGGCGATGGCTTGCAAGATGGTGTCAGCCGCCACCCAGTAGGTGCCAGCAATCGGAAAGTTCCATTTGAATACCGCACCATCCGCGCTTTCGCTGCGGCCATAGCCCACAGTCAGCACCGGAATTTTGTCGACAGGGGCTTTTTCGGTGATGGCGAAAGTGGCACCCGTGGAGAGGGGTTGTACAAAGCTGGGGTTCTTGCTTTTCAGGCGTTCATAACACTCCACGCTGCGCGCAGTGTCATAGCCGGTTTCGCATTCTTCGTAAGAAATTTTCACGTTGTTGATGCCACCTTTGACGTTGACCAACTTCAAATAATCAACAAAGCCATTGGCCCATGGCGTGCCATTGGGCGCATAGGGGCCAGTGCGGTAAGACAGTACCGGCACAAATTGGTCTTTGGACTGCGCCAGCACCGGCATGGCTGCTGACAGTGCAAAAGCAGCGAGCAAGGCGGGGAGTAAGCGCTTGTTTGTTTTCATCATCGTCTCCTTGAGAATTGCAAATCAATATGGGAAAGGCCAAACACGCATTTTTTGTTTTCCTATCGCCCACAGCTTGGCCAAACCGTGGGGCTCCACAATCAAAAACCACACAATCAAAGCGCCAAAAATCATCAGTTCGGTGTGCGAAACCACGGTAGTGGATATTTCAACACCAGCCAAACCCGCCAGCATGGGCAAAAACTGGTTTAAGAAGATGGGCAACACAATGATGAAGGCAGCGCCCAAGAACCCCCCCATGATGGAGCCCAAGCCACCAATGATGACCATGAACAACAAACGGAAAGACTGGTCCACCGAGAAAGCACCCGGCTCCCAAGAGCCCAAATAAATAAATGCCCACAATGCGCCCGCCACGCCAATGATGAAGGAGCTGACCGCAAACGCCGAGAGTTTGGCGTACATGGGACGAATACCAATAACGGCAGCAGCCACATCCATGTCGCGAATCGCCATCCATTCACGGCCTATGGCACCGCGCACCAAATTCTTGGCCAACAAAGCAATGACCACCAACAAGGACAAACAAAACAGGTATTTGCTGACATCGCTGTCTAAGGGGAAACCAAATATCTGAAGGTTGGATACCGACACAGAGCCCGAGGGTGTGTCCAAGGTGAACCATTTCACCCGCAAAAACATCCAGTCAGCAAAAAACTGTGCAGCCAAGGTGGCCACGGCCAAGTACAAGCCGCGCACACGCAAGCTGGGCAGGCCAAACAAAATGCCAAACGCGGTGGCGCACAAACCGCCCAATAACAAAGCAGGCAACAACGGCATGTCGGGCACGCGGGCGAAGAAGTTGTAAGCGCCATAAGCACCCACCGCCATGAATGCCCCCGAGCCCAAAGAAATTTGCCCGCAGTAACCGACCAAGATATTCACGCCCAATGCCGCCATGGCCATGATGACAAACGGAATCAAGATGGCGCGAAACATATAGTCGGACGCGAAGAAAGGCACGCCGGCAAAAGCCACCAACAGCAACAAGACAACAAACACCCGGTCTTGCGCAATCGGGAAGATTTGCTGGTCCGCTTGGTAGCTGGTTTTGAATTGGCCGTTTTCTCTGTAAAACATAGTCAGACGCGATCAATAATCTTCTCGCCAAAGAGACCCTGAGGCCGCACCAGCAAGAACAGCAATGCCAACACATAGGCAAACCAAATTTCGATGCCGCCCCCCACATAGGGGCCCAAGAACACTTCGGAGAGTTTTTCACCCACCCCAATGATGAGGCCGCCAATGATGGCGCCTGGCACCGAGGTCAGGCCACCCAAAATCACCACCGGCAAAGCACGCAAAGCCACCGTGGCCAAGGAAAACTGCACGCCCAGTTTGCTGCCCCAAATCATGCCGGCCACCAAGGCCACCACGCCGGCCACGCACCACACAATGACCCAGATGCGGTTGAGTGGTATGCCAATCGACTGCGCTGCTTGGTGGTCGTCCGCCACGGCACGCAGGGCGCGGCCGGTACCAGTTTTTTGGAAAAACACAGACAACAAGGCCACCAACAAGGCAGCAATGAGTGCAGCGATCAAATCTTCTTGGTTAATGAGCAAACCACCTGGAAAAACATTCTCAAACGCCATCACCGGGTCTTTGGGCATGCCGATGTCGATTTTGTANATATCGTTGCCAAAAATNGATTGGCCCAAGCCTTCTAAAAAGTANGCAATGCCCAAGGTGGCCATCAGCAAGGTGGTGCCCTCTTGGTTGACCANGCGGCGCAACACCAAGCGCTCTATCAACCAAGCCACGATGAACATCACGCCACCGGCAAGCACGAAAGCAATCAGGTTGACCAACACCGGATGGCTTAGGCCGGTGATCTGTGGCAACCACTCGGCAAAACGCGCCATCGCCAAAGCGGCAAACAACACCATCGCACCTTGCGCGAAATTGAACACGCCAGACGCTTTGTAAATCAACACAAAGCCCAAAGCGACCAGCGAATACAACATGCCGGCCATCAGGCCACCCAACAGAGTTTCAAGAAAAAATGCCATGCTTGTTAATGCCCTGTGCCCAAATAGGCACTGATCACTTCGGGGTTGCGGCGCACCTCGTCCGGCGTGCCGTCGCCAATTTTTTTACCGTAATCCAGTACCACCACGCGGTCTGAAATATCCATCACCACACCCATGTCATGTTCGATCAGCACCACGGTGGTCCCAAACTCATCATTCACATCCAGGATGAAGCGACACATGTCTTGCTTTTCTTCCACATTCATGCCGGCCATGGGTTCGTCAAGGAGCAACACTTGTGGCTCTAAGGCCAAAGCGCGGCCCAGATCAACCCGCTTTTGCAAACCATAAGGCAACTGCCCCACGGGGGTTTTGCGGTAGGGTTGAATTTCCAGAAAGTCGATGATTTCTTCGACTTTTTTGCGGTGCTCAATTTCTTCGCGCTCGGCCGGCCCCCAGCGCAGCGCTTGCAGCAGCAAATTGCTTTTCATGCGCAGATTGCGACCCGTCATGATGTTGTCCAGCACGCTCATGCCTTTGAACAAGGCGAGATTTTGAAAAGTGCGCGCCACGCCCATGACCGCCACTTGGTGGCTGTCCATGTGACTGAAGGTTTGGCCACGGAAAGTGATTTGCCCTTGCTGGGGCGTGTACACACCGTTGATGCAATTGAGCATGGAACTTTTGCCCGCGCCGTTGGGGCCGATGATGGCGCGAACCTCATGCTCGCGCACATTGAAGCTGATGTCGGCCAATGCTTTGACGCCGCCAAAACTCAGCGAAATATTGTGCACATCCAAAATCACGTCGCCAATGACTTTGCTCATGCGGCACGCTCCACAGGCGCGAAGGTGCGCGCATCCATCAAACGCAAATGGGCGCTGACACTGCCGCTGCGTCCATCTTCAAACTTGACCGCTGTTTCAATGAACTGTTGATCCAAGCCTTGGTACAAGGCCTCCACCAGCACCGAATATTTGTCGGCGATATAGCCGCGCCGTACTTTGTTGGTGCGGGTAAGTTCGCCATCATCTGCATCCAACTCTTTGTGCAGCACAAGAAAGCGGCTGATTTGACTGCCGGCCAACAAGGCGTCGGAGGATAGGTCGGCGTTGACCTTTTCCACGCACTCGAGCATGAGTTGGTAGACCTCGGATTTTTGGGCCAAATCGGTATAGCCCGCATAGGTTAAATTGCGTCGCTCGGCCCAGTTGCCCACGGCTTCAAAATCAATATTGAGCATCACACACACTTTGTCGCGGCCGTCGCCATAGGCCACCACTTCTTTGATGTGCGGGAAAAACTTCAGCTTGTTTTCCACATATTTGGGCGCAAACATGGCTCCATCATTGCTGCCGCCTTGGATGCGCCCCACATCTTTAACGCGGTCAATGATTTTCAAATGTCCTTGGTTGTCAATAAACCCAGCGTCATTGGTTTTGTACCAACCATCGGCCGTCAGCACTTCGGCGGTGGCCTCGGGGTTTTTGTAATAGCCTTTAAGCAAGCCCGCAGACTTGACCAACACCTCGCCGTTGTCTGCCACCATGATTTGCACACCCGCGCATGGCACGCCCACGGTGTCAGCACGCGCTTGGGTGTCGGGCTGCAAACACACAAACACGGCGGTTTCGGTGGAGCCATACAACTGCTTTAAGTTGATGCCAATGGCGCGGTAAAAATTGAACAAGTCGGGGCCAATGGCCTCACCTGCGGTGTAGGCCACACGCACACGCGAGAAGCCGAGGTTGTTGCGCAAGGAGCCATAGACCAACAGATTGCCCAAGCCGTACCACAACTGCCCCATCAGGCCAATCGATTGACCATCTCTGCGCGCAGAACCGTAGCGCCTGGCGACATCCATGAAGTACGCAAACATCGCGCGCTTGGGAGCGCTTGCGTCTTCCATGCGAATCATCACCGTGGTGAGCATGCCCTCGAAGACACGCGGCGGCGCAAAGTAATAGGTGGGGCCAATTTCTTTCAAGTCGATATTCACCGTTGCCGCTGATTCAGGGCAATTGACCACATAGCCGCAGCACAACCACTGCGCGTAGCTGAAAATATTTTGACCAATCCAGGCCGGTGGCATATAGGCCAAGACCTCTTCGTTTTCAGTTAAATGATCGAAGTCGGCGCCAGCTTTGGCGCGGTCAAGCAAGCTGCGGTGGGTATGCACCACACCCTTGGGGTTTCCCGTGGTGCCTGACGTGAAAAACATGGCCGCTACATCATCGGCTTGGTTGCTGGCCACTTCTTTGTCAAAAAAAGCTGGGCTTTGCTGGGCAAACTGCTGGCCTTGTTTTTGCACGTCCGACAAACTGAGCAAACCGGCTTGCTGGTAGTTACGCAAACCTCGCGGGTCGTCAAAATAAATATGCGCTAAACCCGGGCAATCGGGGCGAATTTCCAGCAATTTATCGACCTGCTCTTGGTTTTCCACCACCGCAAAACGCACATCGGCGTTGTTGATGGGGAAGACATATTCGGTGCCTACCGCATCTTGGTACAGCGGCACGGCAATCGCGCCCAAGCTTTGCACCGCCAACATACTGGCGTACAAGCGCGGGCGATTCGCACCCACCACAATCACATGCTCGCCGCGCTGCAAGCCGGCCAGGTGAAGACCGCAAGCCAAGTCTTTGACCATCGCGGCCAAGGCTTGCCATGAGAGGCTTTGCCAAATGCCATATTCTTTTTCGCGCAAAGCCGTGGCCATGGGCCGGCGCGTGGCATGGTCTAGCATTAATCGGGGGAAAGTCGTGTCCATAACAGGGAGCGTATATTAGAGGTCACTTTGACGCTTTTTTGTCTTGCCGACGACAATTAAGGGAAAGCCCTTATGTATTGCGCATACCTCTTTTAATGAAAAACGATTTAAGCCTTCACCAACGCCGCCGCCCACCCAACGCCGGCGAGCTGAGCAGCATTCCTTGGCTGAAAGTTTTACAGCCCGATGAACAAGCGTGGGTCAGCGCACAAATCGTTGTTGTCGACGCTTTGACCGGCGACAGNGTGTGTCGCATTGGCAAAGCGCCCACCTATTGGTTTGGGGTGGTGCAAGGCTTGTTGAAAATGAGCGCGGACAACGATCAAGGCGACAGCTTCACCTATGCAGGCGTGTCGGCTGGCGGCTGGTTTGGCGAGGGCACGGTGATCAAGCGCGAGCCTTACCGCTACAACGTGCAAGCGCTCAGACCCAGTGTTGTCGCGGGCTTGCCCGTCGACAGTTTTTACCGCCTGCTAGAGCAGTCGATTGGCTTTAACCGTTTTGTGATGAATCAGCTGAATGAACGCTTGGGTCAATTCATTGCAGCGCGAGAAATTGACCGCATGACCAACCCCGATATACGCGTGGCCCGCAGTTTGGCCGCGCTCTTCAACCCTATTTTGTTCCCCGGCGTGGGCGAGGTTCTGCAAATCACCCAGCAAGAGTTGGCGTATTTGGTGGGCTTGTCGCGCCAGCGGGTGAATATGGCTTTGCAAAGCTTGGTGGCCCAAGGCTGGATCAAAGTGTCGTATGGCGGCGTGCGGGTGCTCAACCTCGCCGCCTTGCGCAGCCATACACTCGACACCCCATGAACAACACACCATGAACGACTCACTCACCCGACTGAACAAACGCATGGCTGCACTCGGCCTGTGCTCGCGTCGCGAAGCCGACGACTGGATTGCCAAGGGCTGGGTGAAGGTGAACGGCGAGCTGGCAGTACTAGGCAAACCAGTCAGCCCCTTGGACCGCATAGAAATAGACAAACTCGCACGCGGCCAACAAGACAAACAAGTCACCATCATTTTGAANAANCCCATGGGCTATGTGAGCGGCCAAGCCGAGGATGGTCANACGCCCGCCATCAATCTGATTGAGTCTGGCAACCGCTGGCGCGACGACCGCGCCTCTACCCGCTTTGTGCCCCGTCAACGCATGGGCTTGGCACCNGCNGGCCGCTTGGACATCGACTCAATAGGCTTGCTGGTGTTAACCCAAGACGGCCGCGTAGCGCGTCAGTTGATTGGCGACGATTCGCAGGTGGAAAAAGAATATTTGGTGCGCGTGCAGTACGGGCGTTTGCCAACGGGTGAGGTGCAAACCGATGTGCAGGCTTTGTTTCCCGCCGAACAACTGGCCAAGCTGTGCCATGGCTTGGCACTCGACGGCCAAGCCTTGAAGCCGGCGGTCGTTGAATGGCAAAACCCCGAGCAACTGAGGTTTGTGTTGCGCGAGGGAAAAAAGCGGCAAATTCGCCGCATGTGCGAGCTGGTAGGCCTGTCCGTGGTGGGCTTGAAGCGGGTGCGCATTGGCCGCGTGTTGCTGGGGCAGTTGCCGGTGGGCCAGTGGCGGTATTTGGCAGCGGGTGAGGTGTTTTAGGGGGCTTGAAAAGCTTACCCCCGCCCCCTATATAAACTTATGCTGCGTCAGCCAAAGTCTGGCGCTTTTTCTTGATTTCACTTCTTCTTTTACCACTCCATGAGCACCCAAAAACACGCATTCCAAGCCGAAGTTGCACAACTGTTGCATTTGGTTACCCACTCTCTTTATTCCAACAAAGAAATCTTTTTGCGCGAGCTGATCTCCAACGCCTCAGACGCTTGCGACAAGCTGCGCTATGAAGCGCTGAACAACGCCGCTTTGTTTGAAGACACGCCCACGTTGGAAATTCGCGTGGCGTTCGACAAAGCCGCCAAGACGCTGACCCTCAGCGACAACGGCATTGGCATGAGCGAGCAAGAGGCCATAGACCACTTGGGCACGATTGCCAAAAGCGGCACCCGCGACTTCATGAGTAAGCTGAGCGGCGACCAGCAAAGTGACGCCAAAGACCAAGGCTCGCTGATTGGCCAGTTTGGCGTGGGCTTTTATTCGGGCTTTATCGTGGCCGACAAAATCGTGGTGGAAACCCGCCGTGCTGGCGCGCCTGCTACTGAAGGCGTGCGCTGGACCAGTGGCGGCACGGGCGAGTTTGAGGTGCAAAGCATTGCCCAAGACAAGCGCGGCACCCACATCATTTTGCACCTGCGCGATGACGCCGAAGAGTATTTAAGCAACTGGAAACTCAAATCCATCATCAACAAATATTCCGACCACATCGCCTTGCCCATTCTGATGCGCAAAGAGGAATGGAAAGAAGGCGAAAACGACCAACCTGGCGAGATGGTGGTGACCGACGAATGGGAAACCATCAACAAAGCCTCGGCCTTGTGGACACGCCCCAAGAAAGACATCAGTGCCGAGCAACACGCCGAGTTTTACAAGGCCATCAGCCACGATTTTGAGCCGCCCTTGGCTTGGAGCCACAACAAGGTGGAAGGCAGCACCGAGTACACCCAACTGCTGTACCTGCCCAGCAAAGCGCCTTTCGATTTATGGAACCGCGACAAAAAAGGCGGCATCAAGCTGTATGTGAAACGCGTGTTCATCATGGACGAGGCCGAAGCCTTGCTGCCCACCTACCTGCGGTTTGTGAAGGGTGTGGTTGACTCTGCTGATTTGCCCCTGAATGTGAGTCGCGAGTTGCTGCAAGAAAGCCGGGACGTGAAAGCCATACGCGAGGGCAACACGCGCCGCGTGTTGTCTATGCTGGAAGACTTGGCCAAACATGACGCACCCGCTGCTGACGCCAACGACAACGACGACGACAAAAAAGACGCCGGCAAGTTCACCCAGTTTTATACCGATTTCGGCGCGGTATTGAAAGAAGGTTTGGGCGAAGACTTTGCCAACAAAGAAAAGATTGCCAAGCTGCTGCGCTTTGCAAGCAGCACCACCGACACAGTGAGCGTAGGCTTTGCCGACTACAAAGCGCGCATGAAAGAAGCCCAAGAGGCCATTTTCTACATCACCGCCGACAGCNTGGCCGCTGCCAAAAACAGCCCACAGCTGGAAGTGTTTCGCAAAAAAGGCATTGAAGTGCTGCTGATGAGCGACCGCGTGGACGAATGGGCGCTGGGCTTCTTAAATGAATTCGACGGCACACCGCTGCAAAGCGTNGCCAAGGGCGCGTTTGATTTGGGCAAGCTGCAGGACGAAGAAGAAAAGAAAGCCACCGAAGAAGCTGCCGAGACTTTCAAGCCCTTGCTGGCCAAGCTGAAAGAAGCTTTGAAAGACAAAGCTGATGATGTGCGCGTCACCTCGCGTTTGGTGGACTCACCCGCGTGTTTGGTGGTGAAAGACGACGGCATGTCGCTGCAACTGGCGCGCATGTTGAAGCAAGCCGGACAAAGCGCACCCGAGAGCAAACCCATCTTGGAGGTGAACCCCGAGCACCCACTGGTGAAAAAGCTCGATTCGCCCGAAGGGCAAATCCACTTCCATGATTTGGCTCACATTTTGTTTGACCAAGCCCTGCTGGCTGAAGGCGGCATGCCCGAAGACCCAGCTGCGTATGTAAAGCGGGTGAATGCTCTGTTGGTTTAAGCTGGACCAGATCAACATATTCATACTTGCTTTTTCATACCTTCTAAAGCATACTTCTCTTAATTTTTGGAGAGGTATGCCATGGAAACCCAAGATATCACCCTCGCCGAGCGCGGGCAAATTGTGATTCCCAAAGAAGCCCGTGACGCCTTAGGCCTTAAAGCGGGCAGCAAATTGCAAATCAGTTTGGACGGCAACCGCTTGGTGGTAGAAAAGAAGGTGGCTTTAGACCTCAGCCGTTGGGTAGGTAAGGCNCTCGACGACGGGCTGAGCCGAGACGAGGCCTTGAGCGAGCTGCGTGGACGCGCGGTGCCTTGGCAAGAAGCGCCCCCAAAACCATGAAGACTGCGGTTGACTCCAGCGTGCTGTTTGATATTGTCAAAGGCGCGCCGGGTGCGGNAGCGGCGCAGGCCGCCTTAGAGGCTGCACTCGCCCAAGGCAGTGTCTGTGTGTGCGCGGTGGTGGTGGCCGAGTTGGGTCGCTACTTTGCCACCGCGCAAGACCTGCAAGATTTTCTCGCTGATTGCCAAATCGACCACGACCCCTTGGACATGCGTTCCGCCATGGAGGCCGCACGCATCATGCGCGAATATGCACACAACCAAGGCCCGCGCTTGCGGGTGGCACCCGACTTTTTAATCGGCGCCCATGCGTCCCAACAAGCCAATGCTTTGCTGACCACCGATGCAGGATTTTTTCGCCAGTACTTTAAAGATTTGAAGGTGTTAACGCCTAATTGAAATGGCTTCAAGCCATCAACTCAATTTGTTCCCGCAAGGTGTCGCACTGCCCGCGCCAATAGTCGGCGGTGCCAAACCACGGAAAGTGCATGGGAAAAGCAGGGTCGTCTTGGCGGCTGGCCAACCATGCGCTGTAGTGAATGATGCGCAGGGTGCGCAGGGGCTCNACCCACTGCACCTCTTGCATATCAAACGGGCGCATGCTTTCATAGCCTTCCAGCACGATAGCGAGTTTTTGGCGTCGCTCCATTTCGTCGCCATGCAACAGCATCCACAGGTCTTGCACAGCAGGGCCCATGCGGGCGTCATCTAGGTCGACAAAATGCGGGCCGGCTTCAGGCAAGCCTTCGGGCGTCCACAAAATATTNCCCGGGTGACAGTCNCCGTGCAGGCGCAACACTTTCATTTGCGCGGGCATGCGTGCTTGCACCATCTCCAGCGCTTGCTTGCACAAGCCCAGCCATTGCTGCGCTACCTCGGGTGCCACCCACTCTTTGTCCATCAGCAAGTTGCGTGAGGCCTCACCGAAGGTGTGCAGGTTGAGCGTGGGTCTGTGAACAAAACCATTTCGCTCACCCACCACATGCATGCGTGCCATCAATCGGCCAATCCACATCAACACCTCGGGGTCGTCCAACTCGGGCGCTCTGCCACCACGGCAGGGACTGACACTGAACCAAAAATGCCCGTCTATGTCGTCGTGGGTGATGCGCGCTTCATGCAAACGCATGCCATTCAGGGTGAGTGGTCCCACCACCGGAATATCTTCGGCGATGAGCTCTGCGGTGAAGGCATGCTCTTCGCGTATCTGCGCTTCGCTCCAACGGTTAGGCCGGTAAAACTTGGCCACCACCGTGCTGTCGTCATCCAAATGCACCAAGTAGACACGGTTCTCGTAGGAGCTGAGTGCGCTTAATCGTCCATCTACGGCAAGTCCCAGTGCGCTCAGTGCGTCTAGCACCACCGAGGGGGTTAAGGCTTGGTAGGGATGGGTCATGCTCACACGCCCCAGACGATAGCTTGCCCCGCTTTTTCGCAGCGTTGCAGCATGTCGATGATGGGCTTGCAACGTTGGCGCAAACTGATGGCCTCGAACTTGGGCGGCGCATGGCCCGCGTCTTGGGCTTGTGCCACCGCTTGGGCCTGCTGCGTTTCTTCGGCTTTCACAGCAATTTGCAAAGCCTCAATGGCTTGCGCCATGTGCTCGGGCTCGATGATGCCTTTGGGTTCTACAGGTTTACCTATCAGGCTTAAAAACTGGCGGCCTTGTGGTTCCAGCAGTATCAAGTCGCCGGTGGCTTTGGATTTGAATTTATAGAGCATGTTTCTATTGTGCGCTTAAGCCAGTGGCAGGCATTTCAGCAGCGTTTGATTGAACGCTTGGGCCTCTTCAAACTGTACCCAGTGGCCTGCGCCTTGAATGACATGGAATTGCTTGAGATCACTCCCTTGCAGCAAATCGGGCAGCAAATGCAATTTGCCTTGGTACAAAGCATCAAGCTCACCCCAAATGCCATGCACCTCGAAAGTCCATTTTTTTTGCAAAGCAAGCATGGCATCGCTGCGGGCAATACGCCTTTTGCGCAATCGGTCGCGCAGCACATTGTGTTCTTGCATGAGCAACAGTTCGGGGCTGATGTGTTTTCATCGTGCAACATAATGGCCAGCAAGTTGTTGC
>JGI25914J50564_10000468_pt1 | contig 13468 bp, 11 predicted proteins | sample LauGreSuBDMM15SN_2_FD_50564 | JGI IMG/M metagenome (IMG submission 50564) | reverse complement strand
ATATAGTTTTTCAGTTTTATCTACAACAAATTTTGATAAAGCAGGTTTGGTATTATATCCAAACCCTACCACCACCACATTTGCTATCAATGGTGCTTTTGAAAAAGTTCAAGTATACGCCATCACGGGTCAATTGGTAAAAACTTTTACAAAAACAATAGCTAACCAAAATTTTAATATTGCTGATTTAAAAAGTGGAGTTTATTTTGTTAAAGCTGTTGATGCTTCAAACATCGAAAAAACTTCTAAGTTGATCAAACAATAATTGATTGAAACAATTTTCAAAAGCCTCTTAGGAAACTAAGGGGCTTTTTAATTTGTAAAAACAAAAATCTTAATGGTGTAAAAATAAAATGATCCTCAAAAAAAGCTGCGCAAAGTCATAACTACGGTGTTTTAAAATAATTTTTATTGCAAATCCTGGCTATTAAGATTAGATCTTTTTTTGCTGTATAAAAAGTAAACTGATATACCAATTACTCCCCAAATCAGAAAGGCAATCCATGTATGAATTCTCACAAAATACATTAAAAACAAGTTAAAACAAACACCTAAAGTCCCGACAACATAGACAGCCGGTGTACGATAAGGACGATCAAGTTCCGGTTTTTTATACCTCAACATCATAACCGCAACGCATACCATAGCAAACGCAAGTAATGTCCCCATACTGCACATTTCACTAACTTTTTCAATTGGTGTAAGCGCGGCAACTACAGAAATAATTGCCCCAACTAAAATTGTGCTTTGGTAAGGCGTTTTAAATTTAGGATGTATAGATTTAAAGAATGGAGGAAGCAATCCGTCTTTTGCCATTCCTAAAAATATTCTTGTTTGTCCAAGCATCATCACAAGCATTACAGATGTGAGCCCTAGTGTTGCTGCAATTGTAATAATAAAAACAGCCCACGTTAAACCTTTTTCACTAAAAGCAGAGGCCACCGGTGCTGCTTTGTCGAGCATCGTGTAAGGCACCATTCCTGTTAATACCAATGAAACCAAAATATATAAAACGGTACATATAATTAGCGAAGCAATAATTGCAAAAGGAACATCTTTTTTAGGATTTATTGCTTCTCCGGCCTGCGTAGATACCGCATCGAAACCTATATAGGCAAAGAAAACTATTGTTGCGGCTGTTAAAACTCCACCAAATCCAAAATTCATTTTCCCGGTTGCATTCCCTAGTTCATCAAGAGCAGGAACTTCTTTTGGAATAAATGGATACCAGTTTTCAACATTTATATAAAATGCGCCGACTATAATAACAAATAGAACTACTGCTACTTTAATAACAACAATAATGTTATTTGTACTTGCTGCTTCTTTTATTCCTTTCACTAAAACGGCAGTAACTAACCAAGTAATAATAAAAGCTGGAAGATTGAAAGCGATAGAAGGCATATCCCATAATTCTGAAGGAAATTCTTTGTTGTGCGCTAGGACTTTTTCTGTTGCGGTCGCAAAATCATTGCAAAGCCAGACTGGAAAATCAATGTGAAATAAATGAAGGAATTTCACGAAATACCCACTCCATGCAACTGCAACGGTAGTAGCTCCCATCATGTATTCTAAAATTAGATTCCAGCCGATAAACCAAGCAAACAGTTCTCCAACTGTTCCGTATGCATACGCATAAGCAGAGCCTTCTACTGGTAAAACGGAAGCAAATTCTGCGTAACATAATGAAGCAAATAAACAACCAATTCCTGCAATTACAAAGGATAATGCTAAGGCTGGTCCTGCATAATCANGGGCCGCAATTCCNGTCAAAGTGAAAATTCCACCACCTATAATCGCTCCTATTCCTAAGGACGTTAAACCCCATCGGGTCAAAACTCTTTTTAAATCATTTTTTTTCATNTCTGCTTCAAATGCAGATATTGGTTTTACTCTCCAAACAGACATAAATTCTCGTTTTTAGTTATTGTGTTCAAATATACTTTTTTTGTTTAATAATTTTACAATAATATAAAATTTATCCCGTCAAAACCAAAAACCAACGGAAAACCAAGTAANACCTTTGTTCAATTCGGGCGACCATGAATATTTTACTTCAACAGGACCAATTATTGTTTCCAATCCATAACCAACAGCATATCCAGAATATTGTGGTTTTTTAAACCAATTTTTGCTGTTGTCAAACATATTGTCGCCGATATTAGCATAATTGGCAGCAAAATTCAANTGATTTTTCTTTAAAATCTCATAATCCAATGTAAAAGTAGATTTTACATAGCTGTCTCCTGCAAGCGACAAAAAATCATAGCCATAAAAACTTCTAAAATTATTGATTTTATTGAAACCGTAACCGCCTAAGACAAAATCAAAATAAGGTACCGTTTGTTCTCCAACTGCAAACCCACCTTCACTTTGAAACAAAATAGTTGCTTTTTTATAGAAATTTCTTGCAAAACCAAAGTCAGCTTTTACAACAGAATATTTTTGAAAATTACCAACAAACTTTGAAGCATAAACGTAAGATTGAAAATCACCATTAAAATACCATCCTTTTTTCGGAAAATAAAAATTATCTAATGAATCATATTTCAAATATCCATAAATATTTCCGTAATCGGTATTTTCAAATATTGGTGTCGTGGATTGAATATTTGCAGATTTTATTTTGATATGCTTCAGTTCTAATCCTCCTCCAATTATAAATTTTTGTTTGAAGATGGTTTGCAAGTAAACTTGATTTGAAAAATCCAAAAAATCGAGGTTAATGGAATTATAATTTTTAAATTCAAAAACATTTTTGCCACTCTTGTCAGCAATAATATTTCGATTAAATTGATTTAACCGCGATTTAACTCCGAAACTAAAATAAAATCCGTTATCGATATAATAGTCTAAATTATACCTAAAATTATCTCCTAAAATTACATCCAAAGAAACAACGTCATTTTTATAAAAAAGGTTCTTTTGAGTCAAATTAAGCAAAACGCCGCTTTTGTATAATCCATCATAGTGTAATCCAAATTTCAAAAATGTTTTGATGGGATTTTCACTAAGTTTAAATTCTAAATTGTCGTAGCCATCTTCTTTATTAATGATATAATTGATAGCACTAAAATTTTGGGTTGCATTGAGGTTGTCAATCCCATTTTTTAAATCCTGATAAGTAATTTTCTCATTGGTCCTGAATTTTAATTTACCCAAAACATAAGATCTCGTGTAGTTTTTCAACCCAGCAATTTCTATAAAATCGAAGATTAAAGTATCTTTTTTTACTACTAATGGTTTTTTATGATTATTTGAACTGCTGAGCAAAACTAGTTTATTGATTTGTAAACGAGCTGCCTCTTCGCCCTTTTTAATGATAGCTGCAATTTCATCAAATGAAATTAAAGAAAAATCAACAATATCTGGCTTGATATAAATATCCGTTTGCTCTTTCTTTTTTTTCATTTTTTCTAAAATTTGAATATTAGAAATTTGAGTAAAAATATGGGTTGCATCATTTAATGAATTCCTATCGCGTAAATCGTCTTGAACATCAACCCCTATAATGATGTCCGCACCCAATTTTCGTATTTCTTCAATCGGATAGTTGTTCGAAATGCCGCCGTCTACTAGTAGTTTACCATCTATTTCAATTGGAGAAAATAGCGATGGCAAGGTGGCACTGGCTAAAATAGCNTGGGGTAAATAACCCCGGGTCAAAACAACTTCTGTTCCCCTTTCGATATCGGTTGCAACACATAAAAATGGAATAGGTAACTGGCTAAAGTCTTTTGTGAAACGTTCTTTGTAAAGTAACTTATTNANTAAACTGTATAAATAAGCTCCTTTAGAATATGCTTTTGGAACCCCAATTTTGAACTTATTGAAAGGAAGTGTTAACGCGNAAAGTTCATCATTACGTTTTTCGTAGAAATTTTTTGAACTGCGAGGGATAAAATCNCTCAAAAGCTCATCGAAATTTGTTGCCTTAAAAATAGAGTCAATTTGATTGGCATTGTAGCCAGCAGCATACAATCCTCCAACCACTGCACCCATGCTAGACCCACCTATATAATCAATNTTTATCCCTTCTGCTTCAATCACTTTCAAAACACCAATGTGCGCTAATCCTTTTGCTCCACCGCCGCTGAGGACCAAACCTATTTTTGGCTTATTAATTTCTTGCGCCTGAGAAAAAACTGTAAAAGACAACAGTAAAATCCAAACAAAAAGAAGTATAATTTTTTTCATTTATGATGGAAGGTTTTTGTTGTTGTAAAAGTCGGAAATTTTTTTTGCTCTTGCTACGCCAACGACCTCAGAAATTTGTTTTTCGGTGGCCAATTTCAATCTTTTTACAGATTTAAAGTGTTTTATGAGCGTAAGCATAGTTTTTTCACCAATTCCTGGAATAGATTCTACCGACGAATTAAGTGCTGCTTTACTCCTTTTGTCCCTGTGAAAAGTAATCCCAAATCGATGCGCTTCGTTACGCAACATCTGAATTACCTTAAGNGTTTCTGATTTTTTGTCTAAATACAAAGGAATTGAATCTCCCGGATAAAATAGCTCTTCCAGTCTTTTTGCAATGCCAATAATGGCAATTTTTCCACGCAAATCGAGTTCATCCATGATTTTGAGCGCCGACGACAATTGTCCTTTTCCTCCATCAATGATGATTAAATTGGGCAACGGCTGGTTTTCGTCAAGCAAACGTTTGTAGCGGCGATAAACCACTTCTTCCATCGAAGCAAAATCATTTGGACCTTCTACGGTTTTGATGTTAAAATGGCGGTAGTCTTTTTTGCTGGGTTTTCCGTCTTTAAAAACTACACAAGCCGCCACAGGATTTGTGCCTTGGATATTGGAATTGTCAAAACACTCTATGTGGCGAGGTGCTACCGAAAGCCGCAAATCTTTTTGCATTTGGGCCATGATCCTATTGGTATGGCGTTCTGGATCTACAATCTGCAACTGCTTGAGTTGGTCGATTCTGAAATATTTGGCATTGCGAATAGACAAATCTAGAATTTGCTTTTTGTCGCCCACTTGCGGCACAGTAACTTTGATGTTTTCGCCCACCTCTACTTCAAAAGGCACAACAATTTCTCTCGATAACAGTTGAAATCGCTCACGCAATTCAATAATCGCCAATTCCAAAAGCGCTTGATCTGTTTCTTCTAATTTCTTTTTGATTTCTAAAGTATAAGAGCGAATCACAGAACCATGNGCAATTTNNAGAAAATTGACAAACGCTGCACNTTCATCTGAAACGATTGAAAAAACATCGATATTCGTAATTTTCGGGTTGGCCACCATCGAGCGAGATTGATAATTTTCTAAGACATCAATTTTGTTTTTAATAAGCTGTGCGTCTTCAAAATGCATGTCTTTTGCCAAATCGCTCATTAACTTTTTAAAATCTTTCATGCTTTCCTTAAAATTTCCTTTTAGAATTTCTCGAATGGCATCGACTTGCTTTTGATAATTTTCTATAGACTCAAATCCTTCACAAGGACCTTTGCAATTGCCTATGTGGTATTCTAAACAAACCTTAAATTTATGATTTTCGATGTTTTTTTCGGCTAAATCATAATTACAAGTTCGAAGAGGATATAATTCTCTAATCAGTTCTAGNATGGTTGAAATGGTTTTGAAACTTGCAAAAGGTCCGAAATATTCTGAACCGTCTTTTATNTTNTTTCGCGTAGGAAAAATGCGAGAAAACGGTTCTTTTTTGATGCANATCCACGGATAAGTTTTGTCGTCTCGGAGCAGCACATTGTAGCGTGGTTGCAATGTTTTGATTAAATTGTTTTCTAACAAAAGCGCATCACTTTCGGTCGAAACCACAATGTGCTTGATGGTTACAATTTTTTTGACCAGCACATTGGTTTTTGCCGTATCGTGGATTTTATTAAAATAAGAAGCTACCCTTTTTTTAAGGTTTTTGGCTTTGCCAACATACAAAATCTTTTCTTCCTTATCATAATATTGGTAAACGCCCGGACTCTCCGGCAATGTTTGAATTTGAAGTTGTAACGATGGATGAGTCATTTTGAGATGAAAGGGTAGCGTGTGTAGTGTAGAATATATATTTTTGAACTGGGATTTTATTAAACCCAAATTTTTAAACAAAGTTAATCTTTATGTATTCGATTTCAAAAAAAGTCGTTGTTAATTGTGTATTGAGAAATAATTATTACTTTTAAAATTTATTAATATATATGAACAAAAACAAAACCCTTACTATTCTTGGCGAAACCATTCTTCCCGGCGACTCCAAAACAATCAATATGGAAATTGCAAAATTGCATACCACTACAAAATTAAAAATTCCAATAATCGTTGAAAGTTCAAAAATAGATGGTCCTGTGGTTTTGTTTTCAGCAGGAATCCACGGAGACGAAATCAATGGTATAGAAATAGTTAGACAAATCATCATACAAAAAATTAACAAACCAAAAACGGGCACAATCATTTGCATTCCAATTGTAAATATGTTTGGGTTTGTCAATAAATCGCGCGAATTTCCTGACGGAAGAGATCTAAATCGGGTTTTTCCGGGAAGTAAAACGGGTTCGTTGGCAAGTAGATTTGCCTATCATATTTTGAAAGAAATTATGCCCATTGTGGATTATGCTGTAGATTTTCATGCCGGCGGCGCAAGTCGGTTCAATGCACCTCAAATTCGTTTGACCCAAAATAATCCAGCTTTAAAAAAACTAGCTGATGTTTTTAATGCGCCATTTACATTATATTCTAAAAACATTGTCGGTTCGTTTCGCAATGCTTCAGAAAAATTGAATGTGCAAATGTTGCTTTTTGAGGGCGGAAAATCTTTAGACATTAACAACAAAATCGCCGAAGAAGGCGTAAATGGCGTGAAAAGATTATTATTTCACCTCAAAATGTTGAATCCGAAAATCGACGCGGTGAACCCTCAAATTCCGACGATTTATATTGAAAAATCGGGTTGGATTCGTGCAAAATGTTCAGGACTTTTGCATGATTACAACACGATAGGCACTTTTGTGAAAAAAGGAGTAGTTTTGGGAATTATTACTGATCCTTTCGGAAAATTTGTTCAAAAAGTAAAAGCGCCAAACGACGGATACATTATCAATGCCAATCACTCACCAATAGTCTATCAGGGTGATGCGATTTATCACATCTCGAACATGATGTTTGGAAGTGGAGAATAGACCTTACGCAATAAGCAGTAAGCAAAATTAGCATTTCAGATTAAAAAAGTATTGACTTTATTACATTGTCGAATAGTCTTTTGCCTAAAGCATAATGCAGATTAAAATGACCAAAAAAGAACTGAGATTTAAATATAAAGATTTACGGCAAGCACTACAGCAAGAAGAAATTGAAACTTGTAGCATTGCAATTGCTAATCAATTACTAAAATTGCCGATTTGGGACAAAACTTATTATCATGTTTTTTTGCCAATTGAAGAATTAAAAGAAGTAAACACAGCATTTATTTTGCACATTCTTTCTGGCAAAGACAAAGAAATTGTAGTGTCGAAAAGCGATTTTGAAACAAGAACGATGCAGCACTTTTTGTTGACAGACAATACTAAAATAGCAAAAAGCGAATATAATATTCCTGAACCAATTGATGGACTAGAAGTTCCTGTTGCTAAAATTGAGGTAGTTTTTGTACCACTTTTGGCATTTGACGAACTCGGAAATAGAGTGGGTTACGGAAAAGGATTTTATGATAAATTTTTAGCATCTTGTGAAAATGACACCTTTAAAATTGGCCTTTCTTTATTTGAAAAAGAACTTAAAATCACAGATGTGGCTGCAAATGATGTTTTGTTAGATTATTGCATTACTCCAAGTAAGATTTACAAGTTTTAGCTTACTTGGTTATTTCAATCCTATAATTGTTTGATGTCTTTGAACCAATCTCCCAATGTTGGATAAATGGCGGTAGAAACCTGTAATATTGGATAAAAAAACAAAGAATTTTCTATAGTAGCTTTGTCGCAAAAAGTGTTTTTTTCGTTCACTTTCTGAAATAAATTAAGCGAAACACTTAAAATTAAAACCATTCTTATAACTCCAAAAATACCTCCNCCAAATTTGTTAATCAACCCCAAACTTGCAAAATTAGCAATTGTAGTGAAAAATTTTGCCAACAAAAAAATCCCAACTACTACCAAAATAAATGTCAAGGCAAATGCAGTAATTTGAATAGATTTTGGAGACCAATGCACATGGCTTTCAATCAAACTTTTCATTAAATAAGAAAATTTTATGGCAACAAAAATCCCAATAAACAAGGACAACAGTGAAGCTAATTCTACAAAAAAACCTCTCCATAAACCACGTATCAATCCATAAATCAAAAAGCCGCCTAAAATAATGTCTATCAATCCCATTTTTAAAAATTTCTTGGCAAATATATACTTTTAGAAATATTTGCTTAAGGAATTTTGTAGTAACGAAACATAATATTAATAAAAAACGATTTTAAACATTGAGAAAATTATCTTTGCAAATTAATTTTCAAAAGCGATGCGTTTAGAATTCTAAATTCTAAATTCTAAATTCTAAATTTATGAGCAGAGACATACAACTGAAAGAACGCTGGGAAAACCTCGTTCAACTACTATCTAATCAATTTTCGCAAGGAGAAGACTTAGATTTAGACGCTATAATTTATTTAATCGGTGTTCAAGAATTGGGCAAAGTACATCAAGAATACAAAAAAGACGAGAAATTAAACCTGATGCACATCGCCATTTGTCGTTTGCTTGAGCCATACGGATACTATGAATTCCAGTTTTTCGACAACGACGGATGGCCGCATTACAAGGTGAAAGAAGAATTGCCAGCACTAAAAGCAGGAGAACAATCTGTTTTGATGAAAGAAGCAATCGTCAATTATTTTTTGGAAAAAGAAGTGATTGAATAGTTTGCAGTTTGCAGTTGCATTTTTTAAAGCAATTAACTGAAAACTGAGACTGAAAACTGAGACTGAAAAGTAAAAACTTTTACTTATTTTTGCAATCCTAATTTAGCATCAAATGATAAACGAAATAAAACAATATATTGCCGAAGCCGACGCGTTTTCAACAGAAAACAAAGCCGAATTAGAAACCTATAGAATAAAATTTTTAGGAAGCAAAGGACTTTTGAAAACCCTTTTTGCTGAATTTAAAAACGTGCCAAACGAACAAAAAAAAGAGTTTGGGCAAGTAATTAATTTGCTTAAGAACACGGCGGAAGAAAAAGTGAAATCTATTCAGGATTTACTTGAAAGCAAAGAGGAAATTAAAGGTTTTTATGGCGATTTGACCCGTCCAGCTGAGCCAATAAAGATTGGTTCTCGCCACCCTATTTCATTGGTNAAAAATCAAATAATTGATATTTTTTCNAATATTGGATTCAATGTTTCAGAAGGGCCAGAAATCGAAGACGATTGGCATAATTTTACTGCATTGAATTTGCCAGAATACCATCCTGCACGAGACATGCAAGACACTTTTTTTATCCAAACTAATCCCGATGTTTTACTTCGCACACACACGTCATCTGTTCAAGTACGGTACATGGAAAACAACAAACCGCCAATCAGAACCATTTCGCCAGGAAGGGTTTTTAGAAACGAAGCGGTTTCTTCGCGTTCACATTGTATTTTTCATCAAGTGGAAGGTTTATATATTGATAAAGATGTTTCGTTTGCAGATTTAAAACAAACTTTACTGTATTTTACCAAAGAAATGTTCGGAAAATCCAAAATCCGATTGCGCCCAAGTTATTTTCCATTTACAGAACCAAGCGCAGAAGTTGATATTTATTGGGGCTTAAAAACAGAAACCGATTACCGAATTACCAAAGGAACAGGTTGGTTAGAAATTATGGGTTGCGGGATGGTTGATCCAAATGTACTTAAAAATTGTGGCATCGATCCCGAAGAATATAATGGATTTGCCTTTGGAATGGGAATAGAAAGAATCGCAATGTTACTTTATCAAATTGGCGACATCAGAATGTTTTATGAAAATGATATTCGATTTTTGGAGCAATTTAAAGCAAGTATTTAGATTTAAGATTTAAAAAATGAAGAAAGATATAGAAATTCCAACAGTTGAAAATGTATTCCTCGCTGCTGTTCAAGAATGGAACGATGACTTTATGGAAAAAGTTTGGTATGCCTACCTCATCAACGACAGCGATTTCAAGCTTGATGGTGTGATGGTTGTTTCTAAAGCATTTGGAACTATTGATGGCGAAATGAAAAAGACTTCGCTTTTGCGGCATGCTTTTTTAGAAGTTCCCGCCATTTCTTTCGTGAAAATTGAAATGATTGAAAAAAATGTATTACAACTCAATAATGAATTTATGGTTACTTTCTTTATAAACGAAAAACTTTACGACAAAAAATACATATTTACAGCCAATTCAATCAACGAAAATACTACAGAAGAAGTTCCTCTTTTGTTTGTTGATGGCGTTATTGTGAACTAAAACCAATCGCGTGTTTGTTGTAATTTTTGCGTTTTCTTAACCCTTAAAATTCAACTTACTACACCTAAATTTCTATTTGTTATTGCAGTTTTTTAATATTACTTTTGCCTTACTAAATTTTACAAATGACATTGTTAAGAGCCTACACCATTGTATTTTGGATTTTATTAATCGATCAAGTTTCAAAATTATATATCAAAACCCATTTTATTCTTGGCGAACAAATAGAAGTTTTTAGCTGGTTTAGAATTCATTTTATCGAAAATGAAGGTATGGCTTGGGGAACAGAAATTCCTGGTGCTTATGGAAAATTAATTTTGACCATTTTTCGATTGCTTGCCGTCTCCGGAATTGCCTACTGGCTTTGGGATTGTGTGATCAAAAAAAGTTCCTCGTATTTGATTTTTGCCATTTCTTTAATTTTAGCAGGCGCATTCGGAAACATCATCGATTCTGTTTTTTACGGTATTATTTTCAATGATAGTTCGCAAGAAGTAGCTACTTTTTATTCCAACAATCCCTATGGCAATTTCTTTCAAGGGAAAGTGGTTGATATGCTCTATTTTCCGTTTATAGAAGATGGTGTTTTGCCCAATTGGGTTCCGTTTCTTGGCGGAAAATCATTCACTTTTTTTAATGCTATTTTTAATTTTGCCGACATGGCAATTTCTACAGGAGTTGGAATCTTAATTTTCTTCAACAAAAAAGCTTTTCAAAAAGAAGATTGATCAATCGCAAAAATCAATGGCAATTGCAAAAGACAATGGCGACATCAAAAGTTAGTTTGAAGTTGATATTGAAGTTGATATTGAAGTTGATATTGAAGTTGATATTGAAAAACATTTTATTCCAAACAAAGGCGCATCATTTTCAATTGACGCGCTTTTGGAAAGAATCCTTCCTGAACATGAGCTACTTACCGATTTTGAAATTATTTTAAAATTTCCTGAACTTGGCGAACGCCATTTGCTATTGAATGCGTTGCAAATCATTAACAAAAAAAACTCAGAAGATTTAATCCTACTGGCCATTGAAGACATAACGGATAGAAAAATTGTAAAACAAAAATTAGAAACAACCCGCTCAGAACTGGCTGTAAAAAATAAATTGATTGAAGAAAGTGAAATCAAACAAAAAAATCTGGCCACTCAACTAAAACTCGCAACCGACGCTGGCAAGGTTGGTATTTGGTCGTTCGACCTTGCCACCTCAAAGTTGGAGTGGTCAAATCTGCATAAAAAAATGTGGGGCTATGATGAACGTCGCAAAGACCTCACCTTCGTAGATTGGCACAATGTGATTTTTGAAAAAGACAAAGCATTGGCATTTGAAAAAATGGAAGCATCGAAAGCAAAGCACAATGTTTATGAAGTAGAATANCGCATTAAGCGCGCAAATGATGGCGCCGTAGTTTGGATAAAAACGACTGGCCAATACCAATATGATGAATTTGGTGCGGCACATACACTTTCTGGGATTAGCATAGATATTTCTGAACAAAAATTATTTTCAGGTGCTTTAGAAAAAATGGTCGAAGAACGAACCCAAGAATTGGCGCTAAAAACAGAGCAATTAGAAGTAATGAATCAATCGCTTGAGCAAAAAAACATAGAGCTTGAAAATTCAAATGCTGAGCTCAAATCGTTCGCTCATATTGCCAGCCACGATTTGCAAGAACCTCTGCGGAAAATTCAGATCTTTAGCAAGCGCATTTTAGAAACAGACAAGTTTTCAGGCCATGCAGAAGATTACTTCAATCGCATCATTTTGTCATCCGAGCGCATGCAAAACCTCATCATTTCATTACTGGAGTTTTCAACTGCTGACAGGTCAGAATTAAAAGTATTTAGCTGCGATTTGAATGAAATTATAGAAGAATCTAAAAACGATCTTCAATTAAAAATTACAGAAAAACACGCCATNATTGAATATAAAAACCTTCCTGATGTTAAAGGATTGCATGTNCAACTTGCTCAACTTTTTACAAATTTAATNGACAATGCCTTAAAATATAGCCGCCCAGAAGTCACTCCCACCATCAAAATTAGCGCAGAACGCATCAAGGGAAAAGACATNGGNCAACCAACTGCAAACCAAAAATTAGCTTATTACGNTATAAAAATTGCCGACAACGGAATTGGTTTTGAAAACGAATATCACACCAAAATTTTTGAACTTTTCCAAAGACTTCACCATAAAAACGAATATTCGGGCACCGGAATTGGTTTGGCAATCGTGAAAAAAATCGTGGCCAATCACAACGGTTTTATCACGGCAGAAGGCGAGCCCAACGTGGGAGCTGTTTTTACAATTTATCTACCGATTATTTAAAATTTAATCTGAAGAATATCTTAATTAGTATTAAAACTAAATGACATTTTTACAACTTTTAAATTTGTTCAAATAAAGTGATGGTTGTTTTTAGGTAAAAAATACGCTAGTAAAAAAATAATAATAAAAAAAGTATATTTGTATTTGCTACTTATTATAATCTTTTAAAGCTAGAAAAATAAAATTGCCACTTCCTATTTATCTTCTTGATTCAGGATTGTATTTTCCGCCCGTTGACCAAGCTTCTCGCGAAGGAATTTTGGCTATTGGTGGCGATTTGTCTTTAGAAAGACTAATTATTGCCTACAAAAGCGGTATTTTTCCCTGGTTTAATGCTGCTGAACCTATTATTTGGTGGGCACCCAATCCCAGGATGGTTTTGTTTTTAGACGAACTTAAAGTGTCTAAAAGCATGAAAAAATTAATAGACAAAAAAGTTTTTAAAATCACCTTTAATCAAGATTTTAGAGCAGTGATTGAAAACTGTAAAAAAATAGAAAGAAGTGGACAGTCCGACACTTGGATCTCCAACGAAATGATAGATGCATATTGCAATCTCAACCAAATCGGAAAAGCAAAATCTATAGAAGTTTGGCAAAATGAGGAATTGGTTGGTGGACTTTATGGCGTAGATCTTGGAAACGTTTTTTGTGGCGAAAGCATGTTTTCAAAAGTGTCAAACGCTTCCAAAATTGCTTTT
>JGI25914J50564_10000462_pt1 | contig 13575 bp, 13 predicted proteins | sample LauGreSuBDMM15SN_2_FD_50564 | JGI IMG/M metagenome (IMG submission 50564) | reverse complement strand
AGAGGCAGCAACTAAGCCTAAATCTGCTGGAAGAACTTCTAACTCAATTGCAAACACAATTTTAAATGGTAAAGGTGTGCCACTTAGCACCCTAGGCATCAATGGTGATTTCTACATTGATACCCGAAGTCTCTTAATTTATGGACCAAAGAAAAGTAATAAATGGCCCTTGCCGCAAAGTTTGCAAGGACCAGTAGGCGCTGCAGGTTCAGATGGAAAGAATGGCAGTGAAGGTAAAGCAATTTCTAACGCATCAACAGTTGCAGGTCCCACGGGCTCGCAAGGCGATAAAGGTGAGAAGGGCGATAAAGGTGAAGCAGGTCTAGCGGGCGGAAATGGTTCACCCGGTGCCGCCGGTTTAACTGGTGCAACAGGTGCGACCGGTCCATCAGGTGGAGGCGGTGGCGGAACTCCGGGTGCGACAGGTGCGACAGGTGCAACCGGTGCAACCGGTGCGACAGATGCAACAGGAACGCAAGGCTCCACTGGAATAACGGGTGTAAAAGGTGAAACCGGAACTGCGGGTAGTAGCGGAACAAACGGTTTGGCTGGTGCTGTTGGCGCAACAGGCCCATCGAATGTTTACGTCAATTCAATTCCGAGTTGGAATCTATCGACTTCGAGTGCAGGTACTTACTCAACCTCCACATTTTTCCTAAATTTTAAGTCTGATAAACACTATCTTTATACGATCTATCTAGTTGGTCAATCAGATGCTTCTGGGGGAGTTTTTGCGGTAGAAATAATTCATTCAAATAGTTCGACTTCAAGCTTTGGTTACTCTGTTGCTCAAAATAACAATTTCAGTTCGGAGCCAAAACTTATTCGTTACACATTCACGATTACTGGGGTTATTTCCCCAAGTGGTGGAGATGTAGGTGTTGCCATTCGGGTAATTGATGACCTTGGAATAACAGGATCACCAAACGGAGTGACATTTAGCGGTATCGCATTTTCAACCCTTGTCGGAGCAGTTGGCGCGCTGTAAAAATATGGAGCGGGTGACCGGGATCGAACCGGCATGGCCAGCTTGGAAGGCTGGGGCTCTACCATTGAGCTACACCCGCGAGTAGTGCTAGCCAGGAAACTGGCTTCGCGATACGGGAAAGAGTACTGCCTCGGTAACCGAGAGTAAAAAATTACTCTAGACTCACGTCTTGCGCCACGGGGCGTAGCGTAGTGGCTAGCGCGCCTGCTTTGGGAGCAGGAGACCGGGAGTTCGAATCTCCCCGCCCCGACCAGAAGTTCAATGAAATCTTTATTGCACTTCAATTTACTTTCTAATCAAGGAGCACTTTGTGAAGAGTACGGTTGAAACACTTTCCCCAACTCGCGTCCGCCTTGATATTGAAGTCCCTTACGCAGATTTAACGGGTTACGTAGCTGATGCATATACAGCGGTTGCCAAGAAGATAAATATTCCAGGCTTTCGCAAAGGCAAAGTTCCAGCGGCCATGATCGATCAGCGAGTTGGCCGTGGATCAGTAATTGATGAAGCGATTAATAACGCCCTTCCTGAATTTTACGGATTAGCAGCTCGAGAGCACTCAGTTCTTGTCGTCGGTCGCCCTGAAGTTGAAATCAAGGAATATGTCGATAANGAGAAGTTGGTCTTTGCAGTTGAAGTCGATGTTCGCCCTGAAGTGACGCTGCCTGACTTTTCTAAGATAACTATCGAAGTCGATGATGTTGCTGTTACGGATAAAAATATTGATGAGCAGGTAGACGAGCTCCGCGCTCGCTTTGGAACGCTGACCACAGTTGAACGTGAGACTAAAGATGGTGACTTCGTAACCGTTGATTTGACCGCGAAAATTGATGGCGCAGAAGTAGATGGTGGCAAGGCAAATGATATTTCTTATGAAGTCGGTTCAAACCGCATGATNGATGGCTTAGANACAGCCTTGGTTGGCATGAAGGCCGGAGATGAAAAGAANTTTGAAACACAGCTCGTAGGTCAAAAAGATGACGAAAAAGGTGTTGTTGAGATCAAGTTGAAGGCAGTTAAAGAGCGTGAACTTCCACCAGTTGATGATGCCTTTGCAAAGTTGGCATCTGAGTTCGACACAATTGCAGAATTAAAGGCTGATTTCACTGAGCGCCTAAAGCGCGTTAAATCACTCGAGCAAGGTGCGCAAGCACGCGACCTGCTTCTGAAGAAGATGATTGATGATCTTGATATTCCAGTTCCAGATAAGTTGGTAGAAGATGAAGTACACCAACATCTTGAAGGTGAAGGCCGACTAGAAGATGCAGCACATCGCGCTGAAGTCGAAGGTGAAGTTCGCGTATCAATCAAATCTGATTTCTTACTAGATGCGATCGTAAAAGCTGAAGAAGTTCAAGTTAATGAAATTGAATTAACTGAATATTTGATTCGCACATCTCAGCGCTACGGAATGCCTCCAGAGCAGTTTGCAAAGCAGCTCCAAGATGCGGGCCAGATTTCACAATTGGTTGCAGAGGTATCTCGTACCAAGGCGCTGGCAGGTGCGCTCGGTCGCGTTAATGTTGTTGATAAATCTGGAAATAAGATTGATCTTGAAGCCCTTCGCCCACAAACTTCACCTGCACCTGCTGAGTCTCTTCCAGAGGCATAATTTTCACAGTAAGTTGGCACTTCCAACGTTGATTTGAGGTAACAAATGCGCCGGTTTGTGGCTCGCCTCCTTCCACCCTTGATGTTGTTCTCTTTACTTTCGGTTAATGGCTCTATTGCAGCAGAAAGTTCAGAGCCAACTCCGATGACTGTGACGCCAAAAATGGGTATAGCAGCAGAGCTGCCACCAAAAATGTTTAATCCGATAAAGCAAAAGTTGATTGTCGTAAAACTTAAGAGCGCAGCTGTTTTTACCGTTACAAATCCCGAGATTTGGAAAGGCAGAGTGGTAGATCCAAGAATCGCAAAGTTTGTTGGTGGAGGACCGCTCTCTGCTTATGAAACGTATCCATCGCTGACTCTGTTCAAAAGAGGCAAGACCACGATCACACTCACAGATGGAAAAAAGACTTATTTCCTCAAACTGACCGTCTTATAAAGAATCGGCTCTGCCCTGAGCGAACAAAGGCAGATTTACACCCTTTTTCCCAAATTAGGGAAGCANNTACTCTTAAGAATTGTTAAGGTCANTACATATAAAGAAGTACTCAATCAGGAGGATTACGTGGATTATCAAGACCCACAGTCGGCCGGGCAGAACGCACGCGTTGCTGCAAACGGTGCGAGCTGGCTAGATGACAATGTTTATAACCGTTTGTTGCGCGAACGCATTATTTTTCTCGCTGGCGAATTTCGCGACGAGATGGCTAATGCAATCTGTGCACAGATGCTCCTTCTCGCCGCCGAAGATCCTGAAAAAGATATTTATCTTTACATAAATTCACCTGGTGGTTCGGTGACTGCGGGTATGGCGATTTACGACACGATGCATTACATCAAGAACGATGTTGCAACTGTTGCAATGGGAATGGCTGCATCAATGGGCCAATTTATTCTCACAGCTGGCGCACCCGGAAAGCGTTATGCAACTCCAAATGCAAGAATCTTGATGCACCAGCCACTTGGCGGTATCGGTGGAACTGCAACAGATATTCGCATTCAGGCAGAACAGATGGCGATTACAAAGCAGACTATGTCTGAGCTAAATGCCAAGCACACTGGCCAGCCGCTAGAGAAAATCATCGCTGATTCAGATCGCGATAATTGGTTTAATTCAAAAGATGCCTTGGCTTATGGCTTTATCGATCACATTGCTACAAATGACGGACAAATCGCGGGAGGTAAGAAGTAATGAAACATATTCAAGAGATTACAAACCGCTACGTTCTTCCAACTATTGAAGAAAAGACCGCATACGGTTACAAGCGCCTTGATCCTTATACAAAGTTATTTGAAGAGCGCATCATCTTTTTGGGCCAACCAATTGATGACACCGTTGCTAACGATGTAATGGCGCAGCTGCTCACCCTCGAATCAATGGATCCAGATCGTGATATTTCGATCTATATCAACTCACCTGGTGGATCATTCACTGCGCTAACTGCAATCTATGACACTATGCAATTTGTTCGCCCAGATATCACAACAATTTGTCTTGGCCAAGCAGCATCNGCNGCNGCGATCATCCTTGCCGGCGGTACAAAAGGTAAGCGTTACGGACTTGAGCACTCACGAATCCTTATCCACCAACCTTCATCTGAAGGTGGGGGACAAGCATCTGATATTGAGATCCAAGCTCGNGANATTATGCGTATGCGTGGACTTCTCGAAACAATGCTGGCTAAGCATTCAAATAAGACAATTGAAGAGATCGAAAAAGATATTGAGCGAGACAAGATTCTGACCGCTGCTGAAGCAGTCGAGTACGGAATCATAGATAAGGTTATGTCTTCACGTAAGGCGAAGCCTTCAGCGTAATTCTCAATCAAAGGGCGTCGGTTTAGAAATGTTGCAGAAATATTTCGAACCCGGCGCTCTTTTTTCATACCGCTCCTATCGCAATCTTTGGGTCTCTACGGTTTTAACTATTGTTGCTACCAGCGCTTTTCCAATCGCCCTTGCAGTCACAATCCTTGATGCGGGTGGTAGCGCAACCGCTCTGGGCCTGATCATGGGGGCACGCGTTCTATCTGGAGTTTTATTGGCGCCAGTAGGGGGAGTTTGGGCCGATCGACTATCACGACGTTCTGTATTAATTGCTTCAGATGGAATCAGAGCTGTTGTGGGAAGCCTTGTAATCTTTTTTGATCCATCAACTATTTCATTGTGGGTATTGCTCGCCGTTGTCGTGATTATGGGTGCGAGTGATGCCTTTGGTCGCCCCGCTGTCGCCGCCATCATCCCAAGTATTTTGCCTGATCATCTCTTGCCTTCAGGAAATGTGGTTCGAGGCATCGCGATGAAAGGTGGAGAAATCGCTGGCCCTGGAATTGCTGGATTGATCATTGTCACCTTTGGAACTCATGCGACCTACTTAACAACTTGTTTCTTCTTTCTTGTTGGCGCCTCTTATTGTTTAGAATTAATGAGAACCCACGCGAAATAAATAGTTCTCCAAAGAGTTCATTTCTGACTGAAGTCCGCGAAGGTTTGCGCGTTGTCTGGTACTACAAATGGATAACCGCAATGATCATTATGGCGACCTTCCAATTAATGATGGTAGTCGGAGTAGAAATGGTTCTGCTTCCGGTAATTACTAAACGGGACTTTGGAACTGCGGCGGTATATGCCACAGCAGCTGCGCTATTTAGTCTTGGTGGAGTGATTTCAGCAATTATTAGTATTAAATCAAAAACAAAGAGTCCTGGCACAGTTTCTGTAGTTGTCTGGGGATTATTTATTTTTGCACCTCTCGTCCTGGCTTTTCCTTCCTCAAAGGAGCTAATTTTTCTCGCTTACTTCCTCGCTGGTTTTTCGGTGGGTCCGTGGGAAGCNTTCTGGAACACGCAGGTGCAGCGCGAAGTTCCTGCTGAATATCAAGCTCGTGTCTTTAGCATCGATTACATGGGAACCGTCGGACTACTTCCACTTGGCATGGCGCTGGCAGGTCCAATGGCTGATCTATTTGGAGAGCGACCACTTCTAATCGGCGTAGCGATTTTTCACTTATTAATCTGTGCAGTTGTTTTATTTGTGCCTGGTGTAANGCAGATGAAGTCGACAAAACCTCCTTATTATTCTCAGGGCGAACAAAGTCACTCGTAAATTAAGGCCCATTTATTTAGGTTAGAAACTAAGATTTACCCATGACTCGTATCGGCGAAACTAGCGACCTGCTGAAATGTTCCTTCTGCGGCAAAACCCAGAAGCAGGTAAAGAAACTTATCGCAGGTCCAGGCGTTTATATCTGCGACGAATGTATCGAACTCTGTAATGAGATCATTGTTGAAGAACTCGCCGAAGCATCCACACTTGGGCTAACCGATCTTCCTAAGCCATTGGCTATCTTTGAATTTTTAGATCAATATGTAATCGGCCAAGATCGCGCCAAGAAATCTTTAGCTGTCGCGGTCTACAACCATTACAAGCGTGTGCAATCGGGCCAGGCCAAAGGTGAAGATGGCGTAGAGCTTGCCAAGTCAAATATTTTATTACTTGGCCCAACTGGTTGTGGNAAGACTTTAATGGCGCANACTTTGGCGCGCATGCTTAACGTTCCATTTGCTATTGCAGATGCAACAGCNCTGACCGAAGCCGGTTATGTNGGTGAAGATGTTGAAAATATTCTGCTTAAGCTTTTGCAGGCGGCGGATTACGATGTTAAGAAAGCTGAAACTGGAATTATTTATATCGATGAGATTGATAAAGTTGCGCGTAAATCAGAGAACCCTTCAATTACGCGCGATGTCTCTGGCGAAGGTGTTCAGCAAGCGCTACTAAAATTCTAGAAGGAACGGTTGCTTCGGTTCCACCTCAAGGTGGACGCAAGCACCCACACCAAGAATTTATTCAGATTGATACAACGAATGTTCTCTTTATCGTCGGTGGAGCATTCGCTGGCCTAGATAAAATTATCGAAGCGCGCAGTGGAAAAGCGGGAGTTGGCTTTAATGCAACTCTTCAAGAATCAGTCGATAAAAACCGTAAAGATATCTTTGCCGATGTAATGCCGGAAGATCTTCTGAAATTTGGAATGATCCCTGAATTCATTGGTCGCCTTCCAGTTTTAACTAGCGTTGAAAGCCTTGATAAGCCGGCTTTGATGGAGATTCTCACTAAGCCAAAGAACGCGCTGGTTAAGCAGTATCAACGCCTCTTTAATTTGGACGACGTTGAACTTGAATTCACACCTGAATCACTCGATGCGATCGCAGAACTAGCGCTGAAACGTGGCACCGGAGCGCGCGGACTACGTGCCATTATGGAATCAGTACTTCTCACTGTGATGTATGACGTGCCAAGTCGCACAGATATCGCCAAAGTCATAATTACAAAAGAATGTATAGATGAGAACGTGGCTCCAACCATGGTTGAGCGCACGGGCGATATTCCAAAGCGGGCTTCACGCCGCGAAAAAGGTGCAGAGGAGAAGAGCGCGTAATCTAGACTGCGCTCTATGTCTTCCGCATCGCCATCTGGCGCTGAACTCGCTTCGACCTTTTCACCGGTCGATATCGAGCCACGCCTGTATCAAAAGTGGCTAAGCGCTAATTATTTTACTGCCGATGCGGCTTCCAAAAAAGAAGCTTTCACAATAGTTCTTCCACCACCAAATGTCACAGGTGTTTTACATATTGGCCATGCTTTAGATCAAACGTTGCAAGATTGTTTATCGCGAATGAAGCGGATGAAGGGGTATGAAGTTTTATGGTTACCCGGAATGGATCACGCCGGAATCGCCACCCAGAACGTTGTAGAAAAACAGATCGGTTCGCAGGGTATTTCCCGCCATGATTTAGGGCGTGAAGAATTTGTAAAGAGAGTTTGGGAATGGAAAGCTGAATCTGGCGGCGCGATCCTAGATCAGATGAAACGGCTAGGTGTCGGCGTCGATTGGACACGTGAGCGTTTCACGATGGATGAGGGAATGTCGAAGGCTGTTGTATCACTTTTCAAGAAGATGCATGATGCTGGTTTGATCTATCGCGCCGAACGAATCATTAACTGGTGTCCACGTTGCTTAACCGCTCTCTCCGATATTGAAGTTGACCATCAAGATGATGCTGGTGAATTTGTACAGATTCGATATGGCGAAGGCGAACAATCAATTGTTATTGCAACTACTCGCGCTGAAACAATGCTGGGTGATGGCGCGGTTGCAGTTCACCCTGATGATCCACGGTACAAACACTTAATCGGCACTGAAGTACTTCTTCCTTTGGTAAATCGCATGATCCCGATTATCGCTGACGAGTTAGTTGAGCAAGATTTTGGTACAGGCGCAGTCAAAGTCACTGCAGCACATGATGCAAATGACTTCGAAATGGCGATGCGCCACAACGTGCCCTTCGTAGTCATCATGAACGAACACGGTGTAATGGCTGGCACCGGGACAGAATTTGACGGGATGGATCGTTTTGCAGCGCGCGTTGCAGTTGTTGCGAAGTTAAAAGAGATGGGTCGCTTGGTCGCGGAAAAGCGCCCCTATATTCACGCAGTTGGCCATTGTTCTCGTTGCGATATAACTGTTGAACCACGGCTTTCCAAACAATGGTTTGTAAAGGTTGCCCCACTTGCAAAAGCTTCGGCCGATGCTGTTCGAAGCGGTGAAGTAAAGATTGAACCAGAAGCGCTCTCGCCTCGTTACTTCGAATGGGTCGATAATATGCACGACTGGTGTATCTCGCGCCAACTTTGGTGGGGACATCGAATTCCAGTTTGGTATGGACCAAATGGTGAAGTAAAAGTTGTCGGTCCTGATGAAGTTGCGCCAGCTGGCTGGAACCAAGACCCAGATGTTTTAGATACCTGGTTCTCATCTGGACAATGGGCATTTTCCACCTTTGGTTGGCCCGAGAAAACTGCAGATTTAGTTAAGTTTTATCCAACGAGTGTTCTCGTCACCGGATACGACATCTTGTTCTTCTGGGTTGTGCGCATGATGATGATGTCGACCTTTGCAATGGATGGTGTTGCGCCATTTAAGACAATTATGTTGCACGGTCTAGTCCGTGACCAATTTGGCAAGAAGATGTCTAAGAGCCGCGGAAATGTTATTGATCCAATTGAATTTATGGATAAGTACGGCGCAGATGCCCTTCGCTTCACTCTTGCACGCGGTGCCAATCCCGGCACTGATCAAGCGCTAGCGGAAGATTGGATCGGTGGATCACGTAACTTCGCCACCAAGTTATGGAATGCAACTCGCTTTGCGATGATCAATGGCGCGACTGTTGCGGGCCCACTTCCTGAGGTCTCATCCCTGAACGCAATTGATCGCTGGATACTTTCGCGCCTAAGCGAAACCTTGCGCGATGTTGATTCCCTGCTAGAAGGATATGAATTTTCACGCGCATGCGAAATTCTGTATCACTTTGCTTGGGATGACCTCTGCGATTGGTATCTCGAACTCTCTAAAGAGACTTTTGCCTCAGAAAATAAAGAGGCATCACAGCGCGTGTTAGGGCATGTGCTTGATCAGTTGATGCGTGCGTTGCACCCAGTAATGCCATTTATTACCGAGGAGCTCTGGTGCACGCTCACTGGTGGCCAATCGCTCGTCGTTGCCGATTGGCCAGTATTTAACGCGGCTCATATTGATAAGAAATCTGAATCACTTGTCACCGTACTGCAAGAAGTTGTGACAGAAGTTCGTCGCTTCCGTAATGACCAAGGTTTAAAGCCAGCGCAGAAAGTGCCTGGTCGCTTTATTGGATCAGCAGAAATTATCAAATACTCCAGCGCGCTGCGTTTCTTGCTAAAGCTTGAGGATAAAGATTTCACACCGTCTGCAACTTTAGAAATCGCTGGCGTAAAAATCGAACTTGATTTGACGGGATCAATCGATCTTGTGGCAGAGCGCGCTCGTTTAGAAAAAGATTTAGCTTCCGCTAAGAAAGATTTACAGACAGCAGAGGTCAAATTAGGTAACGCTGGATTTATGGCTAAAGCTCCTGCAGAAGTCGTTGTTGAAATTAATGAAAGACTTGCTAAAACTTCTGCTGATATCGAACGCATTACCGCAGCACTTGCAGCGTTGAAGTGAAGCGATGAACAATATAAGTTCTGATGATCAAGCACGCATTGATGCGATAGAAAAAGCGCTGCTTGCTCGTTGGCCAGAGACTCGTATCGCTCCTACGCTAGAGCGAATCAGCGCTTTGGTTGATATCTTGGGTTCTCCGCAACTTACTTACCCGACTATCCACGTGGGTGGCACAAACGGAAAAACCACAACTTCGCGCATGATCGATTCGCTCTTATTTGAAATGGGCTTGCGCACCGGAAGATTTACCAGCCCCCACCTAGAAAGTTACTTGGAACGGATTAGTATCAACGGGAAACCAATTGACGCCAAAGAGTTGATCTTCTCATTTAACGATATCAGTCCATATTTTGATTTAATGGATAGCAAATTTGAAAATCCAATCTCTTTCTTTGAGGCAATGACTGCACTTGCCTTTGCCGCATTTGCAGAACACCCAATTGATGTCGGAGTGATAGAAGTTGGAATGGGCGGAGAATGGGATGCCACAAATGTGGTGGATGCCGATGTTTCAGTGATTACCCCAATTGGTTTAGACCATATGGAGTACTTGGGCAGCACCATCGCAGAAATCGCTGCTACTAAGGCTGGAATTATTAAAGAACAAGGCTTTATTGTCCTAGCTCAACAAACCCCTGAAGCAGCGGTGGAACTCTTGCGTCGCGCTGCAGAAGTCGGCGCGGATATCGCACGCGAGGGGCTGGAATACTCGATAGATTCGCGAGCGATCGCAGTTGGTGGTCAATTGATTTCAATTACCGGCCTGCGTGGTCATTACGANGATATTTTCTTGCCACTCCACGGTAAACACCAAGCATCAAATGCCGCAGCNGCGCTCATTGCAGTTGAGGCCTTCTTTGGTGAGCAAGATTTAGATATTGATGCAGTNCGTGCNGGCTTTGCCAATGTAACNTCGCCAGGTCGATGCGAGGTAATCCANCGCGACCCAACCATCATTTTAGATGCCGCNCATAACCCACACGGGGCNAAGGCGATAGCCGAGACAATGCAGAGTGAATTTACCTTTGATGAGGTTACTGGGATTGTGGCTTTGATGGCCGATAAGGATGCNCTGGGAATATTGCACGAGTTGGAACCTATTTTGAATCAAGTAATCGTCACAACTAATTCTTCTGAGCGTTCAATGAGCGTGGCTGAGCTAAACAAATTGGCAACACAAGTTTTCGGAGCAGATCGAGTTTTCGCTGAAGAGACCTTGCCAGCCGCAATTGATCGCGCCGTTAAAGATGCAAACCGGCCACTAAGTGATGAGTCGCTCGCAATTTTGATAACTGGATCAGTTGTGACAGTTGGGGAAGCGCGCATGGTGGTCCGTAAGAAATATGCCAAGTTACCCGAAACAGGAGATAAGTAATGCGCGTACTTGGATCTGCAGTTCTGGCGATGGAATTTTTAATTATGGGCTTTGCCATGTTGTTGGCAAAAGATAGCCACGAGAGCGCCACGATAATTTATGGATTTGTTGTTATGTTTTTGATGATTTACGCAATTCGTTTACTCAAGAAACGTTCAGGCTGGATACTCGGTTCTATTCTGCAATTTGCGATGGCCGCCTACAGCGTGGTCGTGCCTTCGATGGCGATCATCAATCTGCTCTTCATGGGGTTATGGGTTGCGGCGATAATTGTCGGCCGCAAGGGTGAGGCGGCACGAGCAGCGCTATTGGCTAAGGGGCGGCCGGGGGAAAATCCCGTGGCACCAACTTCGCCAGATGCCTAATAGACTGAGTACGTGAGCACTGAAAAGACCTTAATCCTGGTTAAGCCAGATGGCGTACGTCGCCAGTTAATCGGCGAAGTTATCGCTAGAGTTGAAGCTAAGGGCTATTTAGTTACATCATTACGAATGATGCAAGCAGATCGCGCATTGCTAGAACGTCATTATGAAGAACATAAAGGTAAGCCGTTTTTTGAACCGCTCGTTGAATTTATGTTGTCAGGTCCGATCGTTGCAATGGTTGCTGAAGGCAATCGTGTAATAGAAGGATTTAGATCACTCGCTGGTGCAACTGATCCAACAGTTGCAGCTCCCGGAACAATTCGAGGAGACCTAGCTCGCGATCAAGGTACAAAAGTTGTTCAAAATATTGTTCATGGCTCTGATTCGCCAGAATCAGCGGCGCGTGAGATTGAAATTTTTTTCGGTAAGTAAGTTCAAGAAAACAACTCGAGGGGTATTACATGGCGAACAGAATGTCATTCATCGGCCGAGATATGGCTGTCGATTTGGGTACCGCAAATACCTTGGTATACGTCCGCGGTCGCGGCATTGTTCTTAACGAGCCTTCAGTAGTTGCTGTCAATCAAGATACAGGTGGAATTCTCGCGGTTGGACTTGAGGCGAAGAAGATGATTGGTCGCACGCCAAGTAACATCGTGGCGATCCGCCCCCTTAAAGATGGAGTTATCGCAGACTTTGATACAACCGAGCGCATGCTCCGTTACTTCATTCAAAAGGTTCATCGTCGTCGCTATCTTGCAAAGCCACGTATCGTCGTTTGTGTTCCATCAGGAATCACCGGCGTAGAACAGCGCGCCGTTAAAGATGCTGGATATGCAGCAGGTGCACGCAAGGTTTACATCATTGAAGAGCCAATGGCTGCGGCTATCGGTGCCGGTCTACCTATTCACGAACCAACTGGAAATATGGTCGTTGATATTGGTGGCGGAACAACTGAAGTTGCCGTTATTTCACTTGGTGGAATCGTTACTTCACTCTCAATTCGCGTTGGTGGAGATGAGCTAGATCAAGCGATTATCAACTGGGTAAAGCGAGAATTCTCATTGCTTCTTGGAGAACGCACAGCTGAAGAAATTAAGATGGCAATTGGTTCTGCTTACCCACTTCAGGGTGAAAATGATGCTGAAATTCGTGGTCGCGACTTAGCTACAGGTCTTCCAAAGACAATTGTTGTGTCAGCTGCAGAAATTCGCAAAGCACTTGAAGAGCCAGTGAACGCAATTATCAATGCAGTAAAGAGCACGCTCGATAAATGTCCACCAGAACTTTCNTCNGATCTCATGGATCGTGGAATTGTCCTTACTGGCGGCGGCGCACTTCTTAAGGGTATTGACGAGAGACTTCGTAAAGAAACTGGNATGCCAATTCACATCGCTGATCGTCCATTGGATGCAGTAGTTGAAGGATCCGGTAAGTGCATTGAAGAGTTCGAAGCCCTTGAAAAGGTTTTGATCTCCGAGCCACGTCGATAGGTTTTTAAGATGCGAAACGGCGGCGATAACCGCGGTCGTCTGCTGCTTATCTCTCTAATCGTTACATCGCTCTTTTTAATAACACTCGATCTGCGTGGAGTGCAAGTAATTGATGGTCTGCGTAGCGGATCACAAACCGCTCTCTCGCCAGTTCAATCTGCAGCAGCGACCGTCTTTCGACCAGTCGGGAACTTCTTTTCAGATATTACTCGCCTAGGCCGTACACGAGGTGAGATCGAAAAATTAAAAGCCGATAATGAAAAATTGCGCCAGAGTTTAATAAACCGCACGATTGCAGATGCAGAACTTTTAGAACTTAAATCGGTCTTAGATTTAGCAGGCATCGCAAAATATAGAGTCGTCGCCGCAAAAGTAATTTCACTTGGTTCTACATCATCATTTGCTCAAACTATTTCAATTGATGCTGGTACCAATGATGGAGTTAAGGAGAATATGACTGTGATTACTGGACTTGGTTTAGTCGGGGTAGTTAAAAAGTCATATCCAAATAGCGCTCTTGTGCAACTAGCTTCAGATTCTGCTTTCCGCGTTGGAGCGCGCGTAGCTGGCAGCCAACAAATTGGAATTTTAAGTGGGCAGGGCACCAGTAAAGCGGTGCTGCAACTACTCGATAATCAGACAACTTTAAAAGTTGGGGATGTAATTTTGGCGCGCGGTAGTCAGAACAATCGACCATT
>JGI25914J50564_10000458_pt1 | contig 13608 bp, 12 predicted proteins | sample LauGreSuBDMM15SN_2_FD_50564 | JGI IMG/M metagenome (IMG submission 50564) | reverse complement strand
CGCACTGTGGATACACGCGGTGTCTTTGGGTGAAACCCGCTCTGTTCGCGCCTTGGTCAAGGCTTTGCGCGACACCTATCCTGATGTGCGATTACTGTTGACGCATGGCACGGCCACGGGACGCAGCGAAGGTTTGAGCTTGTTGCGCGCAGGAGACGTGCAAGCTTGGTTGCCATGGGACACACCGGGTGCGGTAGATCGGTTTTTGAAGCATTTTCGTCCGCGCCTTGGCATGTTGATCGAAACAGAAGTCTGGCCCAACCTGAGCATCATTGCCAAGCAACAAGGCCTGCCCTTGGTCTTGGTCAATGCGCGTTTGAGCGAGCGTTCTTGGCAAACCGCAAACCGCTGGTCAGCCCTGTCCTCGCCCACCTACAGCAGTTTGAAGGCGGTATGGGCGCAAACCGATGAAGATGCCAAGCGGCTGCAAAGCTTGGGCGCGCCTGTGAGCGCCGTCATGGGTAATTTGAAGTTTGATGCGCATGTGGATACACAAACCTTGGCGATAGGACATGCTTGGCGCAAAGCTTTGACGAATCGACCCGTGGTGTTGTTGGCTGTTTCTCGTGAGCAAGAAGAGGCGATGTTCCTGGAGGTGCTGCAACAGCACCCCGAGTACCTCAGGCAGGCGCAGTGGTGGATCGTGCCAAGGCATCCGCAGCGTTTTGATGACGTGGCTTCACTGATGCAAGCCACGGGCTTGCCGTGGCACAGACGCAGTCAATGGCCCAAAGATTTGGCTCAACAAGAAGTTGCCCAAGAATTGACACTGGTGCTGGGCGACTCTTTGGGCGAAATGCCTTTTTATTACGGCGTAGCAAGTGTGGCGATACTGGGCGGAAGTTTTGCGCCATTGGGCGGGCAAAACCTGATTGAGGCGTGTGCCTGCGCTTGTCCGGTGGTGATGGGGCCGCACACCTTNAACTTCAAACAAGCCGCGCAATGGGCCTTGGCTGAACAAGCAGCGCTGCGATGTCCCGACATGGCTTCAGCCATGCGCCAAGCTTTGTCATTGGCCTTGGATAAACCGCGTCAAGAAACAATGGCGCAAGCGGGTCAACAATTTGCACGCAGCCACCAAGGCGCGGTGGCAAATTGCATTAACGCTTTAGGCAAGCTCTGGAATTAGTATTTTTCGGGAACGATCATGTGATCGGGTACGGGGTTGCGAATGTAGTCAGGATTACGAACCCTGGCCGGCAAAGCAATCTCTGCATGCGCAACTTCATGGTAGTTGAACTGGCTCAGCAAATGATTGATGCAGTTCAGGCGTGCACGTTTTTTATCCACGGCTTGGACCACCCACCAAGGGGCTTCGGGAATATGGGTGCGCTCAATCATGGTTTCTTTGGCGCGGGTGTAATCCTCCCAGCGGCGGCGGCTCTCTAAGTCCATGGGACTGAGCTTCCATTGCTTTAAAGGGTCGTGTATGCGACCCAAGAAGCGGGCGTGTTGCTCGTCATCGGTGATGGAAAACCAATACTTCAACAAAATAATGCCACTGCGCNCAAGCATTTTTTCAAACTCAGGAACGGTACGGAAAAACTCTTCGTACTCATCTTCATTGCAAAAGCCCATGACCCGCTCAACGCCTGCGCGGTTGTACCAGCTTCGATCAAACAACACGATTTCACCTGCAGCCGGCAGGTGAGTGACATAGCGTTGAAAGTACCACTGGGTGCGTTCGCGGTCGTTGGGCGCTGGCAGCGCAGCCACACGGCAAACTCGGGGATTGAGGCGCTGGGTGATGCGCTTGATCACGCCGCCTTTGCCCGCNGCATCGCGTCCTTCAAACAAAATAACCACCTTTTGCTTGCTGGCTACCACCCAATCTTGCAGCTTAACGAGTTCACCTTGCAGGCGCAAAAGCTCTCGAAAGTAGATAGCACGAGACTTTCTTTCTTCTTCCGTTGCCAGTGGGTCATTTTCATCTTGACCATCTTCCAAGGTCATCTCTAACTCTTCGTCTATGGAGTCTAGGATGTCTTCTCTGATTTTGCGCAATTGCTCGGCGTCAAGTTGTGTCGGGTTGGTCATACTGTTTCCCCTTGAATGGCTGTATCAGTCAAAACTTTTTTCCCAGGACGGGAAATAGTTACAGGCGTGATGTGAATCACGGAAAAACCCGGACAGGCATAACGTTCAATATCTTCGGCATGCAAAGGGTATGAATTGCAATTAGAAAAACGCCGCCAGAAAGAATCGTAAATGCCGCATTGAAATTGATTGTTTTCGACTTCTTTTAAAAAGAAACATTGTTTGTTCAGGCAGCAATTCCCGCATTGGGTACAAGAGCCTTGTATCTGAACAGGGATGTTTTTTTCGCGAAGAAACACATCTTCTAAGTAATGTTTGACCGGACCCTTTGACAACTCTTCTAAATGAATTCGAATTTTGCGCAAACTGTCAGCGTAATGCAGAATAATTTTTTTGTCCCAGAAAAGTACAAAAAGAAAAAGGGGCATCACGGGCGTCAAAAGTGAAGCCATGAAAAAAAAAGCTTTTGAAAAATATTTCACTTGAGTCCCATACAGTTTGCGTAAAAAGTGGTGGTGGCTGGCCAATCGGAAAAAATACCCCGAATGCCAACGTCTTTGGCCAAAACATCCAAGGCTTCCAAAATAGCACCTTCATGATGTATGCCTTTTGTGACGGATTGGTAATACCAGCCGCCTTTGTCTTGTGCCATCACACCAGAACGCTCAAGCGACCATGTGATGATGTCAAGGCCTGTACTTTTGACGTCTTTGGCGTACGCAGACGGGACCCATTTCCCGTTCTGCAAACTTAGCAACGCAAATATCGGTGGCGCCACAATGGTGACGCCTTTGGCTTTGTAGTCTTTGAGCGTCTTTAAAGAGGGAAGGTCATTGACGGTTTCTGCTGCATCCAAAAAAACGACTTGCTTGGCGAATGCGGGCTCATTTTTGATCCAGTAAAAAATATCGGCTGAATGAAATGATTGCGCAAATACATCTTGTGGGTTGACCCCAGCCGCCTTGTATTCATCCAGCATTTTTTGTGCATAGTCTTGCTGGCTGAATCCTTCAAACGGCATGGTGACACTGGCTTCTTTGAGCTCAGGTGTCATCTTGACGCCCAGTCGCTTAAATAAGGCGATGCTTTCTTGGTGGCTCATCAATGTGCCGCTGCTGGGGCCTGCGTACAAGTCGGTGCGCCAAGTGGGGGTGCCAGCCGCATACTCTTGTGGTGTGAGGGCCTTGGGGTTGAACCCATCCATCTTGCCGCGCAAGGATTTAAATTCTGCCAAAGTGATATCACTTGTTCGGCATTCGGCTGACGCGGGGGTTTTTGTTTCGGCGTTGAAAGGCTTGAAAGCTTGTGTGCATTTGCTGGCCAAAGGGGTTAGCAATATATTGGTGGAGGTGTGCAGATCATTTTGCGCATGACGGCAAACGAGTTGCTTGTCTTTGGTGAACGTGACATCGCATTCAATCACGCCCGCTCCCATGCGTGCCGCAGCTTCATAGGATTCCAGCGTGTGCTCTGGGAACATCAGTGCAGCACCACGGTGTCCGATGGAGAAGTTTGATTTTTTGAACGGCCCGTTGCTGCAGCTTTGTAGTTTTTGCTTCAAGGGGGAGTCACTCATTTGTGACACCAGAAAAAAGGGTCTGGGACCTAACTGAACATAAGAATCGCTGGGGGTGGGCTGAGCGCAAACGCCAAGAGGAATAAGGAGGCTTAAAGTAGTCAGTGCTCTCGATACTTGATTAAACATCTCTGNATTTCTTAACTAGTGGTAATCCATCCTAAAAAAATTGCGTGAAAATTTGATGACAGCTAGGGGCGATCGCAAACATACTCGGTGTAAGTCTTGCCTGGGCTTTCAATCGTCAGCACCACATTGAATGTGCCTGATGCATTGCGCGTGACAAGAACGCCATAGTCTTCTAACTTCTGCTCTTGGGCGGATTGCTTGGCTGCATTCCACACCTGCAGCAAATTCTCCACTTGGTAAATACGCAATTTTTGAAGCGCCTGTCTGGCCTGCGGCTTTAATTTGACTAAATGGATGTGCATCTGGTTTTGCGAGCGGAAATTTTGGGGGTTGATGACCAACGCAATCGATTCGGGTTCTATGCGCGTGCTGGCGACGTCCCATGCGTAGGGCCAAATCGCATCCGGCCTGAGCGGGTCTTCAACACCGGTGATGGTCTGTTTGGGCAGCACCAAACCATGAACAAAATCAGCGGGACAGCTGCACATTTTGATGTCTCTGATGGCAACAAAAGCCTCGTTGCTGGACCAGATCTCAGTTGTTTTTTGACATGAGTTTTCGTTGCCACACAGTGCACTGGCAACCGGTGCACGGCATTTTTGACAGTAGTTCGCTGATGGCGGTTCTGTGCAATTTTGCACAATGTCTAAAAGAATGTCGCTGTACTTGGTGGCATACGCGTTACCCCCTAGGCCAAGCGTCATGCACACAAGAAGCAAGGCTAGGCTGAATTGAAACAGCCTCTTTATTGACAGCGCCAGTCGCATACCCCGTACCTCTGAAAAATTGGTTTCAGATAGTAATGCATCATGATGTGGACTTTGATGACCTGGGCTGTCATCAAGCAAACATATTTTTATGGCAAGCTTGCCTCAAATGACTGAGACAATAAATACAGCCAATTCAATATTAGGACCGCGCTTAAGGCAGTTCAAACAACATCTTCAAGAGCAAGGGTTTGTGTCGCCTGTTTTAGGTGAGTTGGAGCCCATGTACGCTGGTCCCAAATCCACCAACAGGCAAGAAATTTTCGGCCTTGTTTTAGAGGGCGATTTGCGGGTGAAGTCTGAAGATGCAGTGAACACCTATTTAACGGGTGAGCTGTTCTTCATCAGCAAAGTCAGTCATTTTGAAATTCAAGCCGGCCCGATGGGGGTGAAATATTTATTCGCCTTCAAGCAAGCCACACTCAAGGTTGCAGCAGGTTGTTGATGCCTTGCAGGTCTTGCAGCTGTAAAGTGCCGCTGACTTGTCTTAATCGCAAATGGCCCATTAAAACCTCATAGCGGGCTTTGGCCAGTTTGGCCCGGGTGTCAAACAATTTGCTTTGTGCATCCAATACATTCATATTGATGCGAACACCCACCGTGTAGCCAAGCTGATTGGCCTCAAGGGCTACTTTGCTGGACTCTACCGCGGCTTGCAGGGCCTTGACTTGGCTCACGCCTGACATCACGCCAAAGAAAGCACTGCGGGTGTTTTGGGCCACGGTGCGGGTGGCGGCGTCTAGGTCGGCTTGGGCTTTTTGCGTCAATGACAAAGTTTCGCGAACGCGGTTGTCCAAAGCGTTGCCGGTGTAGAAAGGCCAAGAGAGAACCAATGCACCTGTCGTGAGGTTGGAAGTGAGACCGCTGCTTGAAGCAGCAGATCCATTTGTATTGTTACTTAAGGTGTGGCTAAGCTGCATGTCTACGGTGGGTTTCAAGGCGGCTTTGGCTTTTTGGGTTTCAAGTTCAGTGACTTTCAAGCCGATGGCGGCTTGGCGCAAGCTGGGGTTTTTGTCTGCACTCATACTGACCCACTCTTCTACTTGGTCAGGACTGAGGGGGGCGGGTTCCGCTTGAACAGCCATAGGCTTAGGTTGGGTAGCACTTTTGCCAACGACTTGGTCCAGCGCCAATTTCTTCACCCGCAAATCGTTTTGCGCGCCGATTTCCTGTGCTGTCACCAAGTCAAAACCCGCTTGGGCTTCGCGGGTGTCGGTGATGGTGGCGGTGCCCACTTCAAAATTGCGCTTAGCCGAAGCCAGTTGTTCAGCCACAGCGGCTTTTTGGGCTTGCACAAATGCCAAAGTGTCAAGCGACGCCAAGACTTCAAAGTAGGCTTGGCTGACACGCACCATCAGGTCTTGTTCGGCTGCAGCCAACTGTTCTTGTACCACTTGCATTTGCAAACTGCTTTGGGCGACTTCAGCTTTATCGCCAGGGCGGTACAAGGGTTGTGAACCTACCACTGTGGCAGTGTTGGCACCGTAAAAGCGGGTAAAGCCAGGGTTGAGAACCGAAGTTTTCACGGGATCGTAATTTAAGTTATTTTTAGAAACATTCACACTCAAACTGCCGGTTGGGCCAAGCTTGGCTTGGGCTTGGGCTGATTTCAATCGAGTGGCTTCAAACTGCGCTTGCACCGATTGGTAGCTGGCATCAAAGCCACGCGCTGCGTCATAGAGTTCGAGCAAACTTTGACCCTGGGCCATGCCGCAAAAAGCCATAGCCATGGCCGAGATAAGGGGCAGGGGTCGAAAAGAACGCATGGTCTTCCTTTGGGGTGGGCGAATCAAAATTGAAAAGCAGGGGCTTGCGCAAAGCCGTGCAAGCGTGGCANAACCACATCCCACAAAACCTGCGAATGAATATCGCCATGGCTGCCACGCGTAAAGCGGGTGACATGCATCATAGGTTCTTCCCCCACCACCGCGATCAGACGACCACCGGGTTTGAGCAGTTTGAGCAGTTCTTCGGGAACTTGGGCGACAGAGCCTGTGAGCACAATGGCGTCGAAGGGACTCAGGTCTTGCGGCACGCCGGTGCTTTGGCGCAGTTCAACATTGCGACAACCTGCATGCTGCAATTGGGTTTGCGCCTGCNCCAATAAATCTGCGTGGCATTCAAGACTTAACACTTTAGAAGTCAAGCTTGCCAATAAGGCCGTGAGGTAGCCACTGCCGGTACCGATTTCAAGCACCGTATCGCTGGCTTGCAATAACAAGTCTTGCGCCAAGCGGGCGGCCACCCGAGGCGCGAGCATGAACTCTGCATGCAAAAGGGGAATCTCGGTATCGCTGTAAGCCACTTCTTGGTAGGCCTGAGGCACAAACAGACTGCGGTCTAACTGGGACAGTTGCTCCAGCACACCCAGGTTGAGCACGCTCCATGGGCGGATTTGCTGCTCAACCATATTGAAGCGGGCAAGTTGTGTGTTCATATATCGTAAAAGAAAGAGGTTNTNAGGGNAATTTTAACCAGCATGGTGACGCTCTTTGTCGGTGGAAATGCCCCACAAGCGTTTGAGCCATTGAGTCAGATCATCCAAATAACAATAAACCACTGGCACCACCACCAAAGTCAGCAGCGAAGAAGTGATGACGCCACCAATAACCGCCTGCCCCAAGGGCGCGCGTTGCTCGGCGCCTTCGCTGGTGGACAAGGCCAGCGGCATCATGCCAAAAATCATGGCCAAGGTGGTCATCAAAATAGGACGCAGCCGAACTTTGGCCGCCATCAGCAAGGCCTCGGTGCGACCTAAGGGGGCTTGGTGCGTGCCGTCACCGTTGTCTAAACCCTCGCGGGCGCGGATGGCAAAGTCGAGCAACAAAATCGCATTCTTGGTGACCAAGCCCATCAGCATGATCACCCCAATGATCGAGAACAATGACAAGGTGGACTGAAACAGCATCAGCGCCAACACCACGCCAATCAATGTCAACGGCAGCGCGGTCATCAAGGCCAGCGGTTGTAAAAAGCTTTTGAACTGGCTGGCCAAGATCATGTAAATAAAAACTATCGCCATCGCCAGCGCGGAAATCGCATAAGCGAAGGACTCTTTCATACTCTTAGTCGAGCCGCCAAACTGATAGCGATAGCCATCGGGCAGTTGTATGCCTGCCATGATGGACTGGATTTCTTTGGACACATCGCCACTGGCGCGCCCATAGGCATTGCCACTGAAGGACACTTCACGCGAGAGTTCACGGCGGTTGATTTGGTTGGGGCCTATGCCTTCGCTCACCTGAGCGACTTGGTTGAGCCTGACGGTGCGGGTGCTNCCATCGGCTGCAGGGGGCAGGTTAAACGGCAGGCGTTCCAAGTCTTGTGGCGTGGTGCGTGCGTCGGGTGAGAGGCGCACCACCACATCATAGGTTTGGTCATTGCTGGCGCGCCACACACCAATGTTTTGACCGGCGACCAAGGTGCGCAGTTGTTCAGCAATGCTGCTCGCACCCAAACCAAACTCAGAGGCAGCTTCACGCTTGATGGCGATATCAATCGTGGGCTTGTTGGGTTTAACACTGGACTCGATATCCACAAAGCCGTTGACATTTTGTAACTTGGTCATGACTTGCGCCGCCAAGCGCTCAAGCTCGACTTGGTCAGCGCCTAGAAGAAAGAACTCGACTTGCTTGGCACCACTGACGCTNTCGAGTTGCCCNACATGGGTGACTGTGATGCCAGAGAGTTGCGCCAGGCGTTGGCGAATATCGGGGGTGATGATGTTGAGGCTGCGAACACGCATGCCGCGATCAACCAAGCGGAAATACACATTCGCGTAAATCTTGCCGTTCGCGTTGCCGGTGTTGATGGTGGTCAAGGTATAACGCACTTCGGGCAAGCCGCGAAGTAAGTTTTCTACCTCTTTGGCTTTGCGCTCGGTGACTTCCAAAGAAGAGCCCACAGGCACATAAAAAGTCACGGTGGCTTCAGAGTAATCAGACTTGGGCACAAACTCGGTGCCCAAGAGCGGCACCATGAAAATGCTGCCAACGAAAATACCCAAAGCGGCCAAAACAGTTTTTAACTTGTGCTGCAAAGCCCAAGCCAATAGACGCTGATAAATGCGGCTCAAGCGCTCGGTGGTGCTCTCAAACCAGCCGGTGACGCGGCCAATGGAGTTGTCATACCAGTTGCGCGGTTTGTCGGCTTGGCCTTGAATGTGGATGCTCGGGTCATGCCAAATGCTCGACAGCATGGGGTCTAGGGTGAAGCTGACAAACATAGAGATAACAACCGCCACCACAATGGTTAAGCCAAACTCGTGGAAGAACTTGCCAATCACGCCTTCCATGAAGCCAATCGGCAAAAAAACCGCAACGATAGAGAAGGTCGTGGCCAGCACCGCGAGCCCAATTTCTTTGGTTCCTTCCATGGATGCAGTAAAGGCGTTCTTGCCCATCTGCACATGGCGAACAATGTTTTCTCGCACCACGATGGCGTCATCTATCAGCAAGCCAATGCACAGCGATAAGGCCATGAGCGTCATCATATTGATGGTGAAGCCAAACAGGCTCATGAACAAAAACGTACCGATCACCGCAATCGGCAGCGCCAGTCCGGTGATGATAGTCGAGCGCCACGAGTTGAGAAACAAAAACACAATAAGTATCGTGAGCAAGGCACCTTCAATCAGGGTTTTTTTAACGTTGTTGACCGCCACACGGATGGGGCGCGAGCCATCAAAAATAGGTTCTAGACGCACGCCAGGCGGGAGTTGGCGGCGCATGGTTTCCATGGTTTCAATCAAACCATCAACCACATCGATGGTGTTTTCGTCTTGTGCTTTTTGCACCGACAGCAGCAAGGTGCGCTCGCCGTTGTACAGCGCCATGTTTTCCAACTCTTGCGCGCCATCGTTGACCTTGGCCACTTGCGACAATCGCACGTAAGTGCCGCCTTTGCGGGCCACGATGATGTTGCCAAAATCTTCGGGGCGTTTCATACGCGCTTGCACTTGGACCACGCGGTCTTGCTGTATGGAACGCACAGAGCCCACAGGCAAGTCTTGGTTTTCGCTGCTGACGGCCGCCACCACTTGGGCAGCGGTGACACCCAATGACTCCATGGCTTGCGGGTTGAGGTAGAGATTGATTTCTCGCTTGGTGCCGCCCACCAAGGCGACCGAGCCCACACCGCGCACATTTTCAAGACGTTTTTTAAAAACCTGATCAGCCCAATTGGTTAACTCCACCGTGCTCAGTGGCTGGCTCAATCCAGTGGCCTTGGTGTCAGGCAACACTGCTACCGACCAAATCGGACGACTGGTGGGGTCAAAGCGCAGAATGCGCGACTCTTTAACTTCAGGGCGTAAAAAAGGGTGGACATTGGAGACTTTTTCACGCACATCGTCAGCCGCTTTGCGGCCGTTGACGTAAAGCTGAAATTCGATGACCACCACCGACATACCTTCGTAGCTGCGCGAGGTGAGGGCGCTGATTCCGGCTATGGAGTTCACCGCTTCTTCAATTTTTTTACTGACTTCGCTTTCAATAATTTCGGGCGAAGCACCAGGGTATTCGGTGGTTACCACCACCACGGGTAAATCGATATTGGGGAACTGGTCTATTTTGAGACGTTGGTAGCTGAACAGTCCCAGCACCACCAAGGCGAGCATCATCATGGTGGCAAACACCGGATTGCGCAGACTGACCTGGGTGAACCACATGGCTTAGGGCTTAGCCGGTGAGGGGGTAACGGGGGCGCTGCTTGACGTGTGAACAACCAAACCTTCGCGCAACGCACCTGCATTGCTTAGCAAAATCAGGCTCTGGGCGGGCAAGCCACTGACCTCGACCCAAACCGTGGTGTCGGTTTGTCCGGGCAACATGCCACGCAAACCAGTTTTCACCCGGTGGTGAACCACCTTGCGGTTTTCAATGACCTGCACATAAGGCTCGGGCTTGTCGGTGCGAACCGCGTCAAGGGGAATGGCCACGGCAGTGTGTTGACCCAAAGCCAGCTGACCTTGACCATACAAACCTTGTCGCAAACCGCCGACGCTGTCTAAGCGCAAATACACCAACACGCTGCGGCTGCCCGCTTGCACATTCGGGTTGATGCGTTGCACCTTGGCGCTCACAGCTTGGGTTCTGCCTTCAATTTGCAGCATGGCTTGTTGGCCTATGCGTACATCAATGGAGTCTGCAGGACTGAGTGTGGCCTCAAGTTCCAAACTGTTGATGTCGACCAACTCAAGCAAGCGTCCATCCACGGCGACACGCTCGCCAGGCTGGGCCAAACGGGCTGAGACCTGACCTGAGATGGGCGAGGTAAGTACCGCGTCATCGAGCACTTTGCGGGAAACATCAGCCCCAGCGAGTGCGGCCTTGTAAGTGGCTTCTGCGCCGGCCAAACTGGACAGGGAGGTTTCCAGCGCGGTGACAGAGATAAAACCTTTGTCCACCAATGATTTGTTGTTGTCATATTGGCGCTTGGCGATGTCAACTTGGGCTTTGGCTGCCTCAGCCTGCTGCTCGGCTTGGCGCAGCCTGCGCTGGTATTCGCTGGGGTCTATGCGGGCGACCACTTGGCCGGCTTTGACGCTGTCACCTTCGCGCAGTTTTAATTCGGTGATTTCGCCGGCGACGCGCGACTTGATGAGCACGGTATTGACCGCTTTGAGAGTACCAGAGACAGGCAGGTTTTGAAGCAAACGCTGCTCTACCGCGAGCAAGGTGGCGCTGGCAGGGATTTCAAACTCGGCAGGTGCAACAGGTGTTGCAACCGTTGGGGCTGCAGGCGGTGCGGCAGCACGCATATACCAAGCGGCGCCGCCCAGCATGGCCGCAGACAGCAAAATGACGCCACCCCAGCCTTTGATTTTGAAATTCATCTGTGCCTGCTCCGAAAAAAATAAAACTACCGGCTCAAGGCTGGCGCCAACCTTGAACCAAGAAGTCCACATGACTTCGTAAAAAAGTCTCTGGGTTGAGTGTGTTGTGTGAGGCGTTGCAAGCCAAGGCATGCTTGCACATGGTCACATACAGAATTGCACTGACCAAACTGTGCACCGCTTGTTCGGTATTGAAAACCACAAACTCACCGCGATCAATACCGCGTTGCAAAATGCGCTGAAACAACTCATGTCCTGGGCGTATGACTTCTTGGTCATAAAACTGCACCACTTCGGGGAAATTGTTGGCCTCACTCATCACCAGTTTGGTGATGCCACTGGCATCGGTTGAGCCAATTCGCTGCCACCACGAGAGCATGGCGTACTGCAGCATATCGGGGCTTGTGCCTTGAAATTCTTCAAACTCTTGGTTCCAAGCAGGAAAATGGTCGGCCAAATTGGCGCGTATCACCGCTTTGAACAAATCTTCTTTGCTGGAAAAATAAAGAAACAAGGTTCCCTTGGATACGCCAGCGCTGGCGGCCACATCTTCGACTTTGGTGGCAGAAAAACCTTTGCTCACAAACAGACTGAGCGCTGCATCGAGCAACTCGCCAGGGCGCGCCTCTTTGCGGCGTTCGCGCTTATGCGTGCTGGATGTTTCGGTGAGAAAAGGGGTGATTTGCATATTAATGACTGACTGGTTAGTAATGTAACCGACCCAGCCACTCGTGTAAAACAATTCTCGTTTTTTCTAAGCCGCCCGCTGAGGGTAAAAAATCGGTGTCCCAGCGAAGTGGTGGTTGTACATAGCCCATGGGGGCAGGCAGCACCTGAAATCCAGCGGCCTCAAACTGCATCTTGCTGCGTTGCATATGCCAGTCATGGGTGACCAAGGCAATGCGGGTGATGCCTTGGGCGGACAAAAGCGCGTAAGAGCGAAGTGCGTTTTCCCGTGTGTCGCGGGATTCACCATCGCTGATAGAAAAACTCATGCCGAAATCGCGCTGCAATATAAAAGCCGCCACTTGCGCCTCGGTTTGGGTCTGCGCTGAGGAAGCACCCCAGCCCTTGCCGCCGCTGAAAACCAGCGGCAAATCGTGAAGCGTCTTCAAATACCTGCCGTAGACCAAACGTTGGTGGGCAAGCGGGCTGAGGATGGGTTGACCATACTCAGGCGCAAAAAGTTCTACGCCACCGCCCAGCACCACAATCGCTTGCNCTTTTTGCAAATCAGCAGGNGCAATAGGTGGATAGCTGCGCAGCAAAAGATGGTTCAAGCCATAAGCGCTGGCCGAACAAGACAGCACCCACANCAGCAANGCACCGCTGANNATGGCCGCTTGCGCCCAGCGTTTTGAAAATCGCAGCAGCAGCAAACCCGCGAANATCAGCAGCAAGGGGCTGGCGGGGGGCAGCATCAGAGCTGACAGCAGTGGTTTGAGAGGACCTATCCAAGAAAACATTCTTAAAGGATAACCATATTGCCCCTTTGTTACTTCAGCCCTTGCGCAAACCCTCGAAAAAAATTGTCATCAGTGGCTAAGATCATTGGTATGGCAAATTCCATCATTACCTTGGGCGGCGGCTGTTTCTGGTGCACAGAAGCGGTGTATGTGTGTGTGCGCGGCGTCACGGGCGTGGAGTCGGGCTACAGCAATGGTCTGGGACCCGCTCGCCCAAGCTACGAACAAGTCTGTACGGGGCAGACCGGCTTTAACGAAGTGGTGCGCTTGCAGTTCGACGACAGCATCATTGGCTTNCGGGATATTTTGACTATTTTTTTCGAAATTCACGACCCCACCAGCTTGAACCGTCAAGGCAATGATGTGGGTACCCAGTACCGAAGTGGCATATATGTGTCCAACGACNCAGACCATATGGCNGTCTTGCAGTTCATTTCGGAAGTGACCAGCCTTGGTGAATTCGANAGCCCCATCGTCACCGAGGTCAAGCCGCTAGAGCACTATTGGCCTGCCGAGGACTATCACCAAAATTATTTTCAAAACCACCCACACCAAGGCTATTGCACCTTTGTGGTTGCGCCCAAGGTGAAAAAACTCCACCAGCATTTTGCGCAGTGGCTNAAAGCTTAAAACCTGTCTAAGGCGCTAAGCGCTTTTTGTCCCATTGACCATCGGCTAAACGGTAGACCAAGCGATCGTGCAGTCGCGCTACGCCGCCTTGCCAAAACTCCCAACGATCGGGCGTGAGCCGGTAGCCACCCCAGTGCGGTGGGCGCGGCGGTTGGCTGCCGAACTCGG
>JGI25914J50564_10000452_pt1 | contig 13675 bp, 10 predicted proteins | sample LauGreSuBDMM15SN_2_FD_50564 | JGI IMG/M metagenome (IMG submission 50564) | reverse complement strand
TCCGTAGGTTTTATTATCTTCAAGAATTAAAATTCCAGGAATAGGATTTCCGTTACGGACCGGAGAATGAATCACAGATAAAAAATCTTCTTCGGTTGGGTCATACATGATTATATCTTTAGAAAAAAGCTTTTTAGAAATAGGATTTATTTTTGGGTGGTCGGTAACGACTCCATCTTCATCAGATATAAATGACCACTTTGAATAGGCTCTATCGTGAATGATTACTTGATAGGAAGATGGCATTATAATTATTAAAGTATACATATTATTACTCTATGTATGTCTATATCATTTTGGTTTTTATTTTTCCTGGTAGTATAGTATAATGTCAGCCGAACATTCTTTTTTATTGGTCGAACAAATATTAATTGTATCGCTCACCATTGCATTGATATGTAGTATAATTATTTGTTATCAAGTGTATGTATTAAAAGACACCCATTATGCGAAAATTTTTTCAAATTGGCAGATGCCGATGATATTTGCAATATTAGCCGATTTGTATTTTATGCATTAGGTAAGTTGCAACTACTAACATAAATAATATCATGTTCTCATTATGATATTATATAATATGGATAACCACGGTGTTACAATACAACTGAAGAAGATATTGTAATATTCCTTTTCTTATTTGTTTGCGTTTTATTTTTTAACAGTTTCTTTGTTGACAGTTTCTTTGTTGACAGTTTCTTTGTTGACAGTTTCTTTGTTGACAGTTTCTTTGTTGAGAGTTTCTTTGTTTGCATTTTATTTTTTAACTGTTTTTTTGGCAGTATTATCTTTATTCGAGTTTTCTTTTCTGTTTTACGTGTTTGGATTTTATTGGTAATAGGTATTGCATGAATCGGTTTTATAGATGGTATAATCGGTATAGCATGAACTACATCAATGTGAACAGGTTTTAATTTATAGTGTGTTTTGCTTTCGGGTTTAAGTTCAGCTACTGCGGGTTCTGCTACTGCGGGTTTAAGTTGAGATACCACAGGTTCTGCTACTGCGGGTTTAAGTTGAGATACCACAGGTTCTGCTACTGCTGTTTCGACCGCCACAGGTTCAGATACCACAGGTTCCATGGGAGATGTTCCTATATCACGGTGTAATGGTTGTAATGGTGATAAGGATTTATCATGTTTTTTAGGTTGGCTCATTTTCATGGGTTCAGGAGAAGGTTCGGGAGAAGACGGGGGTATAATATCGATTTCAATATTTTCATCAAAGATTTCAAACAAATCCTGTTTGCCATCGGTTATCGTGCCAGTTTTATCCATAAATAAATATGGGTGGCTTTTAGAATACTTGTCTTTGTCTGAACGAATATTATAATCCGTCTTTTTTCCCATAAAAAGATAGGGTGCATCAACTTCCGTATATTTTTTAGAAAAAAATCGAACCAACAACGGGTCTGTTCTCTTTGTAATAATATAAATTGTCTGGGGTTTACCATTTAATTTGGACAATCGAATTTCTTCATACAAGGTTTTGGTATACTTTATGATATTCAAATAAAACAAGGGTATTGTATCAATGTATTTTTTTAATTGTTGGTGTTGTTTTTTGGTAAGTTCACTGTCATCCGGTATATTCATATGTTTTATTTCACCCACTCCCTTGTATAAAAAGTTTAACACCTCCAATTCTATTTTAGATTCTGGGCTAAAACTGTTTGCAGACATTACGCAATAAAAAATATAAATACTATACACTATTACTATATATTATTATACTTCATCGAGAGACCCCCCAATGGTAAAACAATACTACAAGGTGAAAAAATACAAAAATACAAATACTCAAAAGGAAATTCCTAAATCTGCATCATATTCAACATATTTGGTGATTGTAGAGTCTCCATCCAAATGCAAAAAAATAGAAGAGTATCTCGGCACCGATTACTGTTGTATATCCTCGATGGGACACATACAAAAAATCACAGGATTAAAGTCGATTGATAAGAAAAACAACTATTCAATTACATTTGAGTTGTTGCCCGATAAAATGACCCACATCGATTGGATGAGGTCCGTTATCGCAAAGTTCCATAAATCAAACGTCATATTAGCATCCGATGCAGACAGAGAAGGAGAATCCATTGCATGGCATATATGTCAAGTGTTTGATTTGGACGTAGCAANCACCAAACGCATATTATTCCATGAAATCACAAAACCCGCACTTTTAAAGGCAGTCGAGCATCCGACCACAGTCGACATGAATATGGTAAAAGCACAACAAGCTCGACAGATATTAGATGTTTTTATCGGATTTAAAATTTCGCCGGTATTGTGGAAATACTTGTATAAGAACAAAGAGAACAGTTTATCGGCGGGGAGATGTCAAACACCTGCCTTACGACTTATCCATGAAAATGAATTGGAACGAAAAAATCTGGTTCCCGAGCAAAAATACAAGGTAACCGGGGTCTTTACACAGAAGAAAATAGAATTCCTGTTGGACCATTCCTTTGAGAACTCACCTACAGAAATCCTTGATTTTTTAGAAATGACCAAAACCCATTCGCACAAACTGAACATCGGTTCTCCATCTGAACATTATAAATCTCCTCCCAAACCCTTCAGCACTTCTGGGTTACTACAAGCGGCATCATCTTTATTACACATTGGACCCAAAGAAGCCATGTCCATTTGTCAACAATTATACCAGGATGGATACATTACGTATATGAGAACAGAATCTCTGAAATACAGTCCCATTTTTACAAAGTCAGTGAAAGAATATGTGCTTGACCGATTCCATAGAGAAGAATATGTAGGAAATTTGGAGACGGTTGAAAACACAGATACCGCAAATCCGCACGAGGCAATACGTCCTACAAATATACTTTTGTTGGATGTAAGTTTAGAGAACCAACGCGCCAATAAATTATATAAATTAATCTGGAAGAATACCGTGGAGAGTTGTATGTCCACTTTTACCTATCAGAATATGTTAATCAGTGTGTCTGCACCGATGAATCACTTTTATAGACACACAATAGAAATTCCAGTGTTTGCTGGTTGGAAAAAATTATCAGAGAACAATACCGATAAAGAAACCTTGTCTGGAACCGGATTGTCATTATATTTTAAGAGTTTACCTGCAAATGAAATACCGTATCAGTCGGTTGCATTTTCAGTNGTAATGACTCATCGACATTCACATTATACAGAGGCGTCATTGATTAAAAAATTAGAAGATTTAGAAATCGGTCGACCCTCGACTTATGCGATGATAGTAGATACAAATATTGAACGCGAATATGTAAAAAAAATGGATATTCCCGGGAAATCGATAAAAATAACGGAATATATGTTACNGTCGACAGACAAAAATATAATAATCGAGGAAAAGAATAAGGTGTTTGGTGAAGAAAAATCTAAACTGGTGATACAACCGATTGGTATNATGGTTGCTGATTTTTTAACAGAACATTTTTATTCTTTGTTCTCGTATGATTANACAAAACAAATGGAATCTGAATTGGATGAAATTGCTTTAGGTAATGCGGTGAACTGGTATGATGTATGTGAGAGATGTAACGAAGAAATAACAATATTAATGAAGCCTACAAAAACCCTTGTCAAACAAATATTTGATGTGAAGGAGACGGATGAATATAAAATCGTGTATGAAAAATATGGAGCGGTATTGAGAAAAATACTGGAAACGGGGGAATATGAATACAAGTCAATACGCAAGGATATTGTGTTGGATTTAGACGTTCTGCGTAGTGGAGGATATTGTTTAGAAGACCTGGTGAAACCAGAACCATTAGAAGGNCACATAGACGAGGATAAAAATACAAACGACGAAAAAACACCTGCAAAACAAGAAGTGGGTTCTCNATGTCCAATAGAAAATAAAAAGATAGTTCGNATACTGAACGACCACTTATCCATACGACTTGGAAAGTATGGTGCATATATTTATTATAAAACAGAAGATATGACAAAACCGGAATTTTATAACATACACAAATTCAAACAATCTTATAAATTTGCAAGTGAAGAAACACTATTGAAATGGATAAAAGATACATATAATGTGTGTTAGACCGATAGTTCCAATAGTTCCGATAAAATATGATATAATAATATAAGAAGTAACCCAAGATGGCGCCAACAAATACTACAATAAATAGTTCTCAAATGGATATCGCCAATATCATACCGATTGTATTGAGATATACAATACTGTTTGTGTTATATTTCATTGCATTTTATTATCTACGTTTAGAATCTACACAGTTCATATTGTTTATAGTGTTGTTAATACTACTGTTTTTTACAGTGTTATTTTTATTCCGCGATTTGTTATCCATAGAAACATTGATGCGTGCATTGTTTAATCCGGAGTTCAACCTTGATTTTACATCCGACAATAGCAGTTATGTAAAAATTTTCGTGTTTGTTATATTAATTACATTGTTGTTGCAATTTTGCGGGGCTGCAGTTGTCATTGCAGTATTTGATTACGGGAAAAAATCAACAAACGATTTTAATACATACCAATTGACGCTACCAAATGCATTNATTATGAGTTCATACAAAAATGTATTAGAATATTTCATGATTTTTGTATTTATGTTCGCTTATATAATTACAGTAACTTATTCTACTGGTAAAATTAAAAATATCATATTGAATGTGAGTGGTATTTTATTTTCTGTTTTATTGTTGGTATTAGCACCTTACAGTATGTATTTGGCTGTTGAATTTTTAAAAAATAAAAAGGCTCGTCGAGACATATACCAATAGGTTCTCTTTCTTTGGATAGTGATGTCGGCGATGGATAGTTGTATTATGTGATACAATNTATTACATAATAAATACGCGTGCGGTCAAACAACATAAAAAATTCAACCAATATGTATAAATAACTGTATCATGAAATTTTATGAAACCAACACNGATGAATATATATCCTCTGTTGAAAAATATAATCTACACAGAGAACTATTGGATGTATATCAATACGGATTTCCAAAGAAACTACGAGATTTCGAGAACATCATTGTATATGGCGCAGTGGGTTCCGGAAAATACTCGCAAATACTGTATTTTCTGAAAAAGTATAGCCCAAGTGAATTGAAATACGAAAAGAAAATAACCGTCCAAAGCGAAAAACAGACGTATATATTTCATATCAGTGANATTCATTATGAAATCGACATGTCATTCTTAGGGTGTAATTCTAAAAATCTNTGGCACGACATTTATTTTCAGATTGTGGATATTATCTCGGTAAAACAAGAAAAAATCGGAATTATTCTCTGTAAGAATTTTCATATGATACACAGCGAATTATTAGACATTTTTTATAGTTACATCCAACAGTATAATTCGTTTCATATTATGAATATCCAGGTAAAATTTATTATACTGACCGAACATATTAGTTTTATTCCGGCAAATATATTGAACAGCTGTTTGGTATTGAATATACAAAAACCGGACAAATCCCAATTCTTGGAATATGCGGAAAAGGTGATTAAAAAACCAAATGCAGTCAAGATATTACAAGAAATTGATACAAATACCTTGATGAACATCAAAGAAATTCAGTCATTATCATTGATAAGTTCTACGGAAGAAATACCCAAAGACATTTTCAATATTATTTGTGATAAAATTATTCATGAAATAACCGAGTGTGATATGATACATTTCATGAATTTCAGGGATTCACTGTATGATATATTGATATACAATTTAGATATGACAGAATGTGTATGGTATATATTAACGCATTTTATATTGAACGGACAATTGAAATCCAGAGATGTGTCGGCTGTCTTACAAAAGATATATGTATTTTTAAAATATTTTAACAATAATTATCGTCCCATATACCATTTAGAAAGTATTATGTTTTACATTATAGTAAAGATAAAAGGATATGACAAATGAAACCACCATGACAAAAAAACAGGCATTAACTATATTGCAAATCGAAGAATGGTCGCCCACAGAAGAGGTGATTCGTAAGTCATACAGGAAATTAGCTCTGAAATATCACCCAGATAAAAATAGTAACCAAGATGCAACGGAACGATTTCAAGAAGTAAAAGAGGCATATGATTACTTACAGAATAATTATTTGTTTGATGTGTCTGATACTACCAATCAAGCAGAATATATGGACTATGTTTATATTTTAAAATCATTCTTGTCTGGGGTGTTTAAAGAAGAATCATCCAACAGATTTGTTTTGATTGAATTTATGCGAAAAATCGTTGAAATATGCGAAGAGAAAGCGATTCACATTATAAAAAACATTGATAAACATATATTGAAACGGATGTATGAAATCATTGTGACCTATTCAGATGTATTTCATTTTTCCGACGAATTTATAGAGAACATACATGAAATTGTAAAACACAAATTTGAAAAAGATGAGCGAATCATATTACATCCTGTATTGGACGATTTATTTGCATCCAATGTGTATAAATTAACGATAAACCAACATGTATACATTGTGCCATTATGGCATCAACAATTGGTGTATGATATAAAACCAAAACCACTGGTTTCAAACGAATCCGGTGAATCATCCGAAGAATCATCCGATGAATCATCCAATGAATCCAATGAAATATATGTGGACTGCTTTCCAGTGTTACCTGAAAATATACTCATTGATGACCAGAATAATATTCATGTATGGTTATCAAAGCCAATTACTGAGGTATTCGAAAAAAACAGGTTGGAATTTTCATTGGGTTCTCAATTGATTACATTTCCAAGTGAAAAACTGTTCATTAAAAAAAAACAGATTCAATATTTGTATGAACAAGGCATTCCGCGAATCAATATAGACGACATGTATAACACGAGTAAACTTGGAGATATTATTATATATTTGACATTGGAATAATAAGTTGTTATGTATAAATAGCAGAGCATCTGTATGTGCATGTGCGGAGTCGGAGTTCATAATTATAATTCAAAATATAAATGGCTTACACTTATATTTTGTAAAGATGGTTCAGTTCATGTCGGTGACATAAAAAAATATATACAAATAGACATGTGTTGAGATATATTACCGTATTGATGTATTATTTTTATGGGTTTTTTTCGAATGCGTTTATGCAGTTACCTTTTTCTTAACAATTACCTTTTTCTTAGGAGCTTCTGGAGGAGCAGGAGCAGCGACTACTTTTTCTGGTGCAGGAGCAGGAGCAGGAGCAGGAGCTGGTTCGTCTTCGTCATCGTCATCGCTGTTTTCAACGAGTGCTGTTGCGGCAAATGATTTTGTTTCAGGAACATCACCATTATCAAAATCCTCATATTCCTTTGGATTTTGTTTTTCCATGTTCACCCTGTCATTTTCAGACAGCTTGATTTGACAGTTTCCTTTAATAGATTCTGTTTCTTTTGGCTTTACAATGCATTGAACCAATTTCCAAGTGAGACCCCATCCCTTACCACCAATCCAAAGACCAGTGCATTGAAGAGTGCAGGCAACTTTGCTCATCTTGGGTATGAAATCAACTGGTGTTAAATCCGCGTGTTCGCATGGGAAAATCAAGTTGTAATTGGTATCATACAATTCAACATCCCAACGCGCTCCATCATAAAATGGAACCTTTGCGTGAATGGAAGGAGCACTGGTGTAATCAAATTTTTTAGTATCTTTGTTTTTCTTGTATTTCAAAAATGGGAAGAAGGTGTGATTCACTAATTCGCGAGACATTTTTTCTCCCCACCATAATTCACTGTTTTCAACAGCATCGTCTAAAACTTGTTCTTGGAATTCAATCATCTTTTTTAATAACGTGTCGGTTTCTGTTGTTTTGTATTCTTCATTTGGAAAATTAATTGAGATTTTATATTTTCCATCAGAATTGCCATGTTCATCGCAAAAGTCAGAGACGCCCCATGTCATCATAAGAGGAGTGTTTAAGTGAAGTGCTCGGTTAGTTTGCTTGCTAATAAGTGATATGGATTTCCCGCCTTTATCATTTACTTTTGGAGCCATGTATTTGTGGAGTTTAGGGTTCCAATCAGCAAATTCAATTACTTTTTTCACGGTAGAGTTTGCAGTAGAAGTGTTTGCAGTGTAAGTTTTAGACATTTTCAAGTAGAGCTAGATATGTGGTGTATGATATGTATAGTGTGTCCTTTTTAAATCAATTTTATGAAATATTTTTCACGCACAATATGGGAATAGAGTTATGTTGTTCTCCATACACTTGTTCTCCGTATGATATATGCTGTATATAATGTATACCTGAAAATATCTGTCAAACAAATAATATAGATATATTATAATATAATAAATATTATGTTTTCAAAACCATTGATTACTTATAACAGTGACATATTCAAAATAAATGAAAATGAATTACAAAAAAAAACTCAAAGAGAACAGCGACCACAAAATACAGAAAATCGATTACCCATTGAAATGTCTTACCTAGATTATTTTAATAAATCTGTTCTGTTATCCAAATATAAATTGCCAGAATTAAAACAAATTGCAAAGTATAATAAATTAAAAGTCACAGGAAACAAACCTGTTTTAATAGAACGNATTCANGGNAAGTTTAAACAATCCTTCAAAACACAAAAAATACAGAGTGTNTATAGAGGATATATTACGCGCAAATCATTTGCATTACGAGGAGATGCTTATAAAAATACCAAAATATGTGTGAATGAAAATGATTTTTATACATTAGAACCTCTTACCGAAATACCCATGGAATTTTTTGTATCTTTTAAATCAAACGACGGAAAATTTACTTTTGGTTGTAATATCATATCTCTTGCCCATTTAATCAAAACGAAAAAGGCAATAAAAAATCCATACAACCGTGAAATTATATCCTCTACTATCATTCAGAATATTATTATTTTATATAATTTGATAAAAATCATATTTTCATTACCAGCGGATGCACCTATATTTACAAATATGCATCATATGTTACGAATATATAATGATGAGAATGAAAGCATACCACACAATATGTCACGCCGTAATGAATCATTATCCCGAATGTATCAAATACGATATGGAAATAGGAACGTAAATAACGACACCCGTAGAGTGCAACCAGCACAAACTTATTTAGTAGAAAATAATACAATGGTTCAAGAACGTTGGCAGCAATTAAGAGTGATTCGAGCAAATCCCATTTATACAAGAATACAAGGACTTTTTATGGAAATTGATTTGTTGGGCAATTACACAAACATGTCATGGTTTACTAGTTTAGGAAGACGTGAATATATCCGACTGTATCGAATCATGTATGAAATTTGGAATTATCGTGGCGGATTAACTAGTGAAACCAAACACAAAATTTGTATTGTCGCTGACCCATTTCATGAAATTTCACGAAGGAACCTTGATTTTTATCAGATTCAAATGGAAGTTATGAAGGAGATTTGTGTGAAAGTCATGGAATATTTAGTATATTGTGGTTTTGATGATGAATATAGAAAAATAGGAGCCTTGCATGTTTTATCAGCATTAACTGTTGTATCCACCCCGGCTCGATTGTCAATGCCTTGGTTGTATGAATCCATTCATTATTAATTTGGGTCCAAAAGGAGGGGTCCGAAAAACTTGCATGTAAAAACAAAAACTTTAGGAATATTTTTATTTGCTTAATTCAAGTCAAAAATAAATATATATTTGCGTTAAAATACTTAAAAAAGAACCTATATAGTAGTATATAATCACAAGATGGTTAGAGCTGCTAAAACTACTGAATCCACCCCTGCTCCTGTTGCCGAAAAGCCAAAAGCCGAAAAGAAGGTTAAAGCCCCAAAAGAGTCTAAATCTGATGTTGCTGCCCCTGCTCCTGCTCCAGTTGCCGAGCCAGTTGCTACTGATAGCGAACAATCAGATGTTTCATCTCTTACTTCTAAACTCGCTGACTTTGGCGAGAAAATCAACAAACTCACCTCTGTTGTTGCTGCCATGAAGAACGAATACAAAGTTCTTGACAAGGCTATTGCTCGTGAATTAAAGAGTGCCCAAAAAGCTTCCCAAAAGAAGAAGCGCACTTCTGGAAACAGAGCCCCTTCTGGATTTGTTAAACCAACTCTTATCAGTGACGAATTAGCTGTTTTCCTTGGAAAGGAGAAAGGAACTGAACTTGCCAGAACCGCTGTCAGCAAGGAAATCCATGCTTACATCCGTGCTGCCAAACTCCAAGACCCTACCAACGGACGCAAAATCAACGCTGATGCCAAATTAGCCAAACTTCTTAAACTTGGAAAAACCGATGCCCTTACTTACTTTAACTTACAAAAATACATGAAGCATCACTTCATTAAATCCGCTGCTCCTGCCGCCACTGCATAAGCAGTTTTTAACGTATAATCAGAAACAATAGAAATAACCCAAAGTTAGAAACAATAGAAAAAATCACCAAGAAAAAATACATTTACGTTCACATTACGCCGAACAAAACAAACTAAAAATTTATTATGGAATGATAATAAATTTTTTTATTTTCGAGGTATTATACCAAGAACGACCAGTATGTTTTCAAATTTCGTCTTTCACATCTTCAATTAAAAACAAGGAAGATGAAAAAGTAAGACCATCGTAGGTGAAATTCCTACTATTGATTTTACATTTTTTTCTTATTTTTTTGCCTAATAAAATGGGCGTTTTAAATGAGAAAAGGTGTAATAAAAATAATATCTCGACTGTATAATTTTCATCTACATAAACCGATTTGGTTTATATAAATGAATTACTACATAAACCATTTAAACAATATANATATAATAGTCATTATACACAAGTATAGTATGAGCGAAGACAACATTAAATTCAACATCGTTGACGAGGACAAGAATTTATATTCTGAACAGAGTCCTGTTTCTACTGATGCATCGGCATCTACTCCTGCACCTGCACCTTCTCAAGAAAACTCAGATAATTTATCGATAAAGCAAGCACAACAAAGTGTATTTGAAGAAAAATTAAAGGTTTACTTGGAAACCAATAAGGTCAAATTATATATTTTGACACCTTGTTTTGGAAGCATGTGTTATTCAAATTACGTTTATTCACTAATAAATACCGTCAGATTGTTTCGCGAAATCGGCGTTCCATTAAAAATAGAATTCTGTAGGAACGACAGCTTGGTGAGCCGTGCACGCAACAATTTGATTGCCAGAGCAATGACCGACTCAGATGCCACCCATTTTTTATTTATCGACAATGATATTACGTGGGAACCCATTGAAATCCTCAAATTATTGATTGCTGACAAGGATTTGGTTGGAGGAGTATACCCATTAAAACAATATGATTGGAAGAAACTCGTNAACGACCCATTAAACCCATATAATTCCAATGTTGTNCAAGGACTATTAAAAAAGAAAAACGATTCTATGTTAAAAGATGTAATNAAAGACGAAGACATGGTAAGATTCAATATGGTAAAGTATAATATTAACTACTTGTCCAATTCACTTGATGTTGAGAACAATCTTACAAAAGTCAAACACTTGGCAACCGGGTTTATGATGATAAGACGTCCTCTTATTGAAAAAATGATGACAGCCTATTCCTACACAAAATATGTAGATGATATTGGATTTTTAAAGGAAGAAGAAAACAAAATGGCATATGCTTTGTTTGACTGCAATGTAGAAGACGGTCATTATTATTCAGAAGATTGGTTATTTTGCCATAGATGGGCAAAATTAAATGGTGACATTTACATTGATATTTCCATCTGTTTGACACATACAGGTATTGAAGATTATGCTGGTTGTTACATTTCAACAATTGTATAAGGTGAGTAGACACATACCACACGATAAGACAAATAAAAAATATATAGGTTGCAGTTCTATATATTTTTTTACAAGGATTCATAGAATATGTTCGTTCCAGATGTAATCCATAGACGATTCCATAAAAAAACAAAAAGAAAATAAGAAACATCAACTAAAATATTTTGCATAATACTGACCATCAAACAAATATAAAATGATATTTTTGCATAATCGTTTTTATTGTAGAAACATTCATCTTTGGTTTTTCTGTAGGTGTATTTTTATCAATGAATTCATTCATTTCACTTGCGTAATTTGAAATATCAAACATCGAGCTTATCTTTTGCATGGTTTGTTTTTGAATAATTCCTTTATTATGCAACCAATCATAGAACGTGTTTTCACCAATATCAACATCGTTTTGTAATATTTCTATAAATCGCATTTCCACCGGTTCAATCGATTTATATTGTTTGTAATATTCAAACGCCTTTTTTATACTGATATTTGAGAATTTAATAACATCAGTAGTTGATTTTTCGGTCGATTCTGGTAATTCATAATCTGTTCCAGACAATACTATGATTTCGCGGAATTCTTGAAATGACAATTGTAAATCCGACAATATACTGTGTGTGTCATACATGTATATTTCGTGTGTCATCAAATTTAAATTGCGTATCACATAGGGACAACCAGAGACAAGAATATCCATATCATTACTCATACATGCATATGTTTTACCAGATACAGTAAGATGAACACATAATTGGTCTGCTTCATGTGGTGCCAGATAATATTCGAACCCAAATGCATTAATCAATTCAATGACTTGGTCTATATGATAATAACTAAGACGCACCATTTTCTTTTTCAATGAATTCATCTTGTGTTGGAGTTCTGAGAGAACGACGGGGTCCGAAATGTCTGACAGGGTTCTTTCCAACAGTGTATATTCTGTTTGAGCTGCCTGTTTTTCACAATATCTGCGTTTCAATAAAGCGTTTTTTTCGGCGGGCGGTTTTCCATCAAACACAAATATAGGATGAATACAGTAATACTTGAAAATCGACAAAAACAGATAGACTTGTTCCATAAAATATCCTTCCCCCAGGAATTTGTAGAGATAAATGCTAATGTCTACTGCTATTTTTTTATTAAAGAGTTTTTTAATATGTATCTTCTTAATAGAATTTGAAGAACATTTTTCTATTAATAATTTGTTTAACTTTGGTATACCCAGTTTTATATGTTAAGATGTTATACAAAGGTTGTTATTTAGATGTTTTCACTATATTAACAATATAACACAAATTCGTATTATATTGTTTATGATGATGTATTGTATGGTGTATATAGAGCCGTTGGAAATATCAATTTTATACGGTATATATCGGTTGTCGGTCTCGGTCTCGGTGTATACACGCAGATATTATAGATGGATATTATATAATATGTCATTTATCCCATCCGACACCAACAAAATGATTGATTTTCTCGGAAAACATTTTCATAAAAATACAACAATAAAACGACAAACCAAATTATCAGATGCATCCAAACATTTTATTTATGGTATTATTCATCAAATGGAATTAGCAGAGAACGCATGGAAACTTTGCACATCTTACAACGAATATATATTACCAGAAAATACGATACCGAAAGGGAATAGCTATGATTTTATTACAGAAGAAATCAAAACAAATTTATCTGTCTCTAAAAAGATTGGAAAACGGTATTTATTCTCCATAGGTTCTCGCAATTTCACAATTTATTTGGTTCAACCTTATCATAAAAAAAATATTCATACAAAAAATACATATCACGCAATGGACGTTATGATAAAAAACATTTTTATCTGTTTGTTTACATTATGTCATTACAGTAAGGATACATCATGTTCATTA
>JGI25914J50564_10000448_pt1 | contig 13721 bp, 14 predicted proteins | sample LauGreSuBDMM15SN_2_FD_50564 | JGI IMG/M metagenome (IMG submission 50564) | reverse complement strand
GGTATTGGCGGCACCTATTTTGCCCCCATCATTAATGCCCCCGAGGTCGCAATCCTTGGTGTTAGTAAAGCAGCTATGAAGCCGGTGTGGAACGGCAAAGAGTTTGCACCCCGACTTATTTGCCCACTCTCTTTGACAGCAGATCATCGAGTGATTGATGGAGCATTGGCTACACGTTTTAATGTCTATATTGCACAACTACTCGCCGACTTCCGTCGTGCAGTTCTATAGGGGATCGCGATGAGTCAGCATGCAATCGTGGTGCCTGATATTGGTGACTACACCGATGTCCCAGTGATTGAGATCTTGGTCAAGCCTGGTGATGAGATTACAAAAGAACAAGCCTTGGTTGTTCTTGAGTCTGATAAAGCAACTATGGAAGTGCCAGCCGATCAAGCTGGCAAGGTCATTAGTGTAAGCGTGAAGATTGGGGATAAGGTTGCTAAAGGATCTGTGATTGCGCAGATTGAACTCGCTAGCGTTACACCTTCGGCACCTGCACCAGCAACAGCACCAGTAGCGGCGGCACCAACTGCATCAAGCAAGCCACCTGTATCGATCCCAGTACCTGCTGGTTCTTATCAAGGACCGGTTCAACACGAGTGTGAGGTCTTGGTCTTAGGAGCGGGACCCGGTGGTTACAGTGCCGCATTTCGGAGCGCAGACCTTGGAGCTAAAACAATATTAGTAGAGCGCTATGCCACCCTTGGGGGCGTTTGTCTCAATGTAGGTTGCATTCCATCTAAAGCATTGCTGCATACCGCCGCGGTGATGGAGGAAGTGAAGGAGATGGGTAAGCACGGTATCGAGTTTGGTGCACCCAAAATTAATTTAGACCTATTACGTTCTCATAAAGAGGGTGTGATCGCAAAATTAACGGGCGGTCTTGCTGGTATGGCAAAGATGCGCAAGGTAGGGGTTGTGCGCGGTCTTGGTAGATTGATCGATGCTCATCATGTGGAAGTGTCTTTAAGTTCTGGTGATGGTCAGCAACTCACAGGTCAGAAAGAAATCATCCGTTTTCAGAAAGCGATCATTGCGGCAGGCAGTCAACCAATTGCTCTGCCGTTTATGCCAAATGACCCTCGGGTAGTGGATAGTACCGGCGCATTACTGCTCAAGAGTATTCCGAAGCGGATGTTAGTGATCGGTGGCGGGATTATTGGTCTAGAGATGGCTACGGTTTATAGCGCTCTCGGCTCGCGCATTGATATTGCTGAGATGATGGATGGCTTAATGGCAGGTGCAGATCGTGATCTCGAAAAAGTGTGGGAGAAAATGAACGCCCATCGCTTTGACAACATCATGCTCAAAACGCGAGCAAGCAAAGCCGAAGCAAAACCCAATGGGATCGAAGTGAGCTTTGAGGGTGAGAAAGCACCAGCTACACCGCAACTCTATGATCTTGTCTTAGTGGCTGTTGGTAGAACCCCCAATGGTAAGAAGATTAACGCAAATGCCGCCGGTGTCAGTGTGGATGAGCGTGGCTTTATTCCGGTCGATCAGCAAATGCGCACCAATATCAACCACATCTTCGCTATTGGAGATATTGTGGGTCAACCCATGTTGGCTCACAAGGCGGTACATGAAGGTCATGTTGCAGCCGAGGCAGCAGCCGGACAAAAGTCTTACTTTGATGCAAAACAAATCCCGTCGGTTGCGTATACCGATCCCGAGGTTGCTTGGGCTGGTTTGACCGAAGAGCAATGTAAGGCACAAGGCATAGCTTATGAGAAGGGCTTGTTTCCATGGGCAGCAAGCGGTCGTGCCATAGCGAATGGTCGCGACGAAGGATTTACTAAGTTACTCTTTGATGCCAGCACCCATCGCATTATTGGTGGCGGTATTGTGGGCACTAATGCCGGCGATCTGATTGGTGAGGTCTGTCTTGCTATTGAGATGGGCGCAGACTCGGTTGATATTGGGAAGACTATTCATCCGCATCCAACTCTAGGCGAGTCGGTGGGCTTGGCAGCCGAAGCGCACCATGGTAGCTGTACGGATTTACCACCTTCTAAGAAACGCTAGGCAATAAAAAACCCCGCAATGCAAATTGCGGGGTTTGTCGTCTAAAGAACTAATTTAGTTCTTAACGCAACATTACTTCTTCGAAGCCTTTGATGCCTTCGTAGCAGCTTTGGTAACTGTATCAACAGCGTTGTGTACATTGCTTTGGGCAACTTCTACAGCATGCTTAATTGCCTTCTGGCTGGTTTCGTAGCTATTGTTTGCTGCAGCAATGGCTTGTTTCATCATTTGAACAGCTGCATCAGAACCGGCTGGTGCATTTTTGGTCCAGTCATCAATCATCGCATGGAGCTTCTTCTGACCTGCTGCCATTTCAGCTTCAGCAGTCTTAGCAAATGCAGCCGTATTGTCTTGGGCGATCTCATACAGATCACGTCCATAGGCCATCATCTTCTCAGCCATGGGTTGAACCATCTCTGCTTGTTGTGCAATCAATTGCTGCAGATCACGAACTTCAAGGGTCTTTTTGGCATTACTCATGCTCTCACTGAGGCTGTTCTTAGTAATTTGCATATTGAGTTCGACTAATTTCTCAACGCTTTTGATTGCTTGGTTGGTTAAACCTGCCAAGGTCTCTAAATTAGCTTTTTGTACAGCAGCGATTTGCTCTGGGGTTAAGTTCATGGTGTTCTCCGATGAGTGATAAGGGTAGTAATCCTGATCTTTAGAATCAGCTTATAGGAATTATATCGATAACTATGTTGCAATGCAACAAATACTATTAACCCTAAAGCTAATATAAATAACCTAATATAATCAATCACTTAAATATCATAAATCAATAAAATCCGATTGAAAGCCTTCTACAGCGACCACTTTGTATTGCCATTACCCGAGGGTCATCGATTCCCGATGGCGAAGTACAAAATGTTGCGCGACTCGGTAGAGGGCTTACCCAACCTAGAATTGGTAGAGGCTCCCTGCGCCACGGATTCTGAGCTCTTATTGGCACACGACCCCAGTTATATACAAGAGGTGCTCCATGGCACCTTGAGTGAGGCTCAGCAAAAAGAGATTGGTTTTCCTTGGAGCCCTAAGATGGTTGAGCGCTCGCGTCGCTCGGCTGGGGCAACGATTGCGGCGTGTAAAGCAGCACTTGAAGAGGGCATCTCTGCCAATTTGGCCGGCGGCACGCATCATGCATATCGCAATAAAGGCTCAGGCTTCTGTGTATTCAATGACGCAGCCATTGCAGCCCGAGTTCTTTTAAAAGACTCGCGGGCTAAAGCAGGGGGTATACGTAAGATTGGGATCTTAGATCTTGATGTGCACCAGGGCGATGGTACTGCTGCCATTTTGCAGCATGATTCTGCAGTGATTACGGTCTCTGTTCATGGAGAGAAGAACTACCCCTTTGCAAAAGAAGTAAGTGATCTTGATATTGCTCTAGCTGATGGCAGTACAGACTCGGTTTATATGCAGGCGCTTGAACAAGCTTTGATCTACTTAAGTGAGCAAAAAATTGATTTCTTAATTTATCTAGCGGGAGCCGATCCCTATTACGAAGATCGCTTAGGTCGTTTACAAATTAGCCAAGAGGGTATGGCACTACGCGATTACAAAGTATTGGAGTTTGCTAGCACGCAAGGAATTGCAATGGCAATGGCTATGGCAGGAGGGTATGCCAATCCGATTGAGAAAACCGTTCAGATCCATGCGCAGACAATTGGGCTCGCGCTTGCGCATCAGCATACAATTGCGACATCTTTATTGAAGCGATAAGTAATGAGTCTAGCGTCGGAGCGTTTCCCCCTTGAATCCCTAGCGGCGCCCATCTTTGTTTTTATCTGGAGCACGGGCTTTATCATCGCTCGCTTTGGTATGCCCTATATGGAGCCTGCCACTTTCTTGTTCTTGCGCTTTACCGGTGTACTCATTGTGATGGGCATCATCATCCTGTTCTGGAAACCCATTTGGCCAAATCGTTCACAAACGATGCATATTGCTATTGCCGGTGCGCTTCTACAGTTTGGCTATGTGATGGGTGTGTGGAGCGCGGTGCGTTTGGGAATGACCGCCGGTTTGGTTGCATTGATTGTGGGTCTACAGCCCATCCTAACCGCTTGGAGCGCCTCATGGGTAGCAGAGCGGGTGAGCTACCAACAGTGGTTTGGACTACTACTCGGAATTGCTGGTGTTGGTCTCGTCGTGGCTGAGAAAACAAGTTTTATGAACATCCCCTTGGCTGCTTATATCTTTGCACTCGCTGCCTTGTTCTCGATTACCTTTGGCACTCTCTATCAAAAAAAATACTGCCCCCAATTTGATTTGCGAGCAGGATCTATGATCCAGTTCTCAATATCAACGCTGTTATGCCTGCTGGTTGCACTTCTCTTTGAGACCCGCGAGATTGTCTGGAATGCGCCGGTGATTGGTGCCTTGCTTTGGGGCATCTTACCAACCTCGATCGGTGCCATTAGTTTGTTATTTATTCTGATTCGGAAGGGCGCCGCTACGAAAGTAACTAGTCTGCTTTATCTGACACCACCCACTACGGCACTAATGGCCTGGCTCTTGTTCGATGAGCCCTTGAGCCTCATGATGCTTGCCGGTCTGGGCTTGACCATGACCGCCGTGATCTTGGTCAACTACCAACAAAATAGTTCACCCAAAACCCAATAACTTTATTATGATGTGTCAGTACTCAAATTCGGGACTTTGATTGAGAGCTTTGCGTGTGTTGCTTAAGCCAGTAGTGCCAAATTTATCTGATTGGCAGAGAAGGACCCAACTCCCCCTCCGTATTTTGATCTTGGCTGCATTGTCTATTACTCTGTGTGCCATTGAGCCAGCCTCAGCGCAATCTACACCACCCCCCAAAAACACGCAGGCCAAGAAACAAAAGTCGGCCAATCCGAAGCAGGTTCGTACCACCGTTAATCGACCTAAAGGAACGAGCAAAAAAGAGGTTCCAGATCGCCCATCCTTTGCCAACGCAATGGGTTTGCGTAATCAACAAGATGAGCTCAGTCTGAAGTCAAGTGTGGCGATGGTGATTGATCAACAGACCAAAGAGGTTTTGTTTGAGAAGAACCCCGATGTGAGTTTGCCGATTGCCTCGATCACCAAGTTGATGACCGCCATGGTGGTGCTTGACTCTAATGCACCGCTCGATGAGGTCTTAACGATCACCCAGGCCGAGGTCAAAATTTATGCGAAGTCGCGTTTATCTCTCGGCACCAAACTAACTCGAGAGGAAGCGCTCTTATTAGCTCTTATGTCGTCTGAGAATCGTGCTTCACAGCTACTTGCTACTAATTATCCAGGCGGCTTATCCGCATTCATCGAGGCCATGAACCACAAGGCATATGCCTTAGGAATGACCCAATCGAGCTTTACGGACCCCACGGGATTATTAGCAAGCAATGTGTCTACCGGCGAGGACCTGGCCCGTCTGCTAATAGCTTCCTATAACTACAAATTAATCCGCGAGTTCTCAGTATGGCCAGACATGACCATGGTGATTAATAAAAGACCGCAGGTGTTCTTAAACACTAACCGCTTGGTGCGTGCTGGCGATATGGAAATTGGTTTACAGAAAACCGGCTTTATCAGTGCCGCCGGGCGTTGTTTAGTGATGCAGGCCAAGGTTAATGGAATGCCATTACTCCTCGTGTTCTTAGACTCCGTGGGAACGCAATCGCGTTTTGCAGACGCAGTGCGCGTTAAGGATTGGATTGAGAGCTATCAGCCTGGTGAGCCTAAGCCCATTCGTCGTCTGACGATGTAACTCTATTTTTTGGGAATAGCCAGCGGAGCTTTGTAGCCCAGACCTTTGGAGATTTGCAAAGCAGTATCTTGTAAAGCCTTGAGCCAATCTGCCTGCATCCGATCTGTGGGTGAGCTTAAGGAGAGGCCCGCAACTAATTTGCCAGAGTCATCCAAAATACCCGCTGCTAGACAACACACTCCTAGCTCAAGTTCTTCGTTATCACGCGAATGCCCAATATGGCGCACGCTAGATAACTCACTCTCCAGCTTTGCAATTTGCGTGATGCTATTGCGTGTATGACCCGCAAGACCCGTACGAGTAGCGTATGCGCGGACCTGGTTTGGGTCATCAGCCGCTAAAAATAATTTACCAACCGAGGTGAGGTGCAACGGTGCGCGACCACCAATTGCACGAACTACCTGCATCCCAGAGCGTTCGCTATAGGCACGATCAACATAGACGATTTCATCGCCTTGACGTACGGAGAGGTTAACGGTTTCTCCAGTGAGCTTATGCAAGACCCGCATGGGCAATTGAGCAGCCTCACGCACGGATAAGCGCTCTTTGACCAAATTACCTAGCTCTAGAAGACGTAAGCCTAATTTATAGGTACCACCATCGCCACGCTCAACGAGCCGGCACGCGACCATATCATTAAGGATGCGGTGGGCAGTAGAGGGGTGCAAACCAGTTTGCTGTGACAGTAATTTAAGACTACTGGACTCTTCATGATCGGCCAAGCAATCGAGTAAGTTCATCATGCGCTCAACCACCTGAATGGCGGTCTTGCCAGCTTCCCCAGAGTTCTTATTTGCTTTGCTATCCATGCTTTAGATTGTAGCGAATATCGCCTTTATTGCATATTGTGAAACGATATATTAATCCAAAAATAGCGCCTTAGCCAGTGCAATCAAAAAACGGGGGAGACTAATTAAAGGCGCGAACGCAATCCCTAATTAATTGTGGACCTTTATAAATGAGCCCGGTATAGAGTTGCACCAAACTGGCGCCTGCATCAATCTTCTGCCGGACATCATTGCCTGATTGAATGCCACCGACCCCAATAATGGGAACCCGATTTTGTAATGACTGAAAAAGGTGATGGATGGCCTGATTGGATAANTTCAATACTGGCGAGCCAGAGAGGCCGCCCGCCTCATTGCCATGGGGAAGAGTAGCAACATCAACCCGACTAATGGTCGTATTGGTTGCAATCACGGCATCAATTTCAAACTCTAGCAAGAGATCGGCAATGAATTTGAAATCATTGGCCTGTAGATCAGGGGCGATTTTTAAGAAGAGTGGTTTACGAACCCCATATTGATCGGACAGTGCGATACGTGCCTGATGTAAAGCAGACAGAAGCTGTCGCAATAGAGTCTCACCCTGAAGATCGCGTAGGTTTTTGGTATTAGGGGATGAGATATTGGCCGTGATGTAACTGGCAACTGGATAGACTGCTTTCATGCACATGACATAGTCTTGATTGGCATCCTCGAGAGTTGTGCTGGCGTTCTTGCCAATATTTAAACCAATCACACCACCTTCTTGATAAAAGCGTGAACGCCNCACACGTTCTACNCACGCATCAACTCCATCATTATTAAAGCCCATGCGATTAATGAGAGCATTTGCCTCAGGCAAACGAAACATGCGAGGTTTTGGGTTGCCGGACTGCGCCTTTGGCGTTACCGTACCGATCTCGAGAAATCCAAATCCGAGGGTTGCTAAGGCATCAATGTGCTTGCCGTCTTTATCAAGACCAGCAGCAAGGCCAACAGGATTACGAAATGCAATACCGCATACATGAACAGGCTTAATTAGTGGCTCACCTATAAAACGACTTAAAAGACCGCAACGTTCTAGACGATCGAGTTGGGCGAAGGAGAAATCATGGGCCGCCTCAGGATCCATCGAGAACAGCAGCGGGCGAAGTAGGGGGTAAGTATTAATCATGCTCTAGGTTTGGTGGCATCAAGAGTTGCCATTGATCATCAATTAGTCCTTCGATCGGAGCAAACTTAGCCTTGTATGCCATTTTAGGGCTCTGTGCGATGTAGTAACCCAAATACAAATAAGGAAGCCCTAGTTGCTGAACTTGATTGATCTGCCACAAGATGCTGTAAGTGCCGTAACTAGAGTTTGGCATGCTGGCATCGTAAAAGGTATATACCGAGGAGATACCTTGCTCGACCACGTCGATCATGCTGACCATGCGAAGACGTCCTGGGTGGGGATCGTCTGGCCCATCCCGGAACTCCACAATGCGTGAGTTCACTCGGCTTTGTAATAAAAACTGCATGTACTGTTCTTGATTATCGTTCTCCATTTGGCTGCCATGATGCCGCTGCGCTTGATAGTCTTGGTAAAGACGATAGTGCTCTTCATGGTGTGCCAAACTCAGAACTTGNGCTTGTAAACCCGAATGACGTTTCCAACTGCGTCGCTGACTCCGATTGGGCTCAAAGTGTTGCACCGGAATGCGCGTAGCAATGCATGCTTTGCAATCGTCACAATANGGTCGATAGGTAAATAAGCCACTCCGACGAAATCCAGCGTTCACTAAATTACTGTAGACATCCTCACCNATCGCATGTGAAGGGGTGGCTACCTGCGAGCGCGCAATTTGTTCGGGTAAATAACTGCAGGGATAGNGCGCCGTAGCATAAAACTGTATGGCTGTGATGGGGAGTTCTTGAATACGACTCATACCAGGTATTTCTGGAGAACGGTCTTATCAAAATCCCAAGCCCATGGATCTTTCTGAGCAACAGCGCGGTGCAGATGCTCTAAAAAAGCAGTCCGGGTTATCGGTTTAGCACCGAGGGAACGGAGATGGTCGGTTTCTTGTTGGCAATCGATTAGGGTCACACCATGATCGTAGCACCATGCACATAAGGCTGCTAAAGCGAGCTTGGAACTATCTTTAACCCGCGAGAACATGGATTCTCCAAAGACCATCTTGCCAAGACAAACGCAATACAAGCCACCAATCGTTTGCGAGTGACTCTCAATACTGATGCAATGCGCATAACCTTGCTCATGTAGAGCGGTGTACGCATCAATAATCTCGTGGGTGATCCAAGTACCATCTTGACCCGCGCGTTCGGTGGTCGCACAGGCTCGCATCAAGCCATTAAAATCATGATCCACACGCAATTGCATTTGGGGATCGTCTAAAAACTGCTTGATGGATTTATTGAGCGAATGACTAATCTTAAGATCAGCTGGATTTAAGGTCATCCGGGGGTCGGGCGACCACCACAAGACCGGTTGACGGACAGAGTACCAAGGAAAGATCCCAGAGCGATATGCGCGCTCAAGCTGACCTGCAAAGATCCGTTCACTTACCGCAAGCAGACCCGGAACCTCTGGATCGGGATCGCTCTGTGTCTGTGGATCCGGAAAAGGATCGCTTGGTCCAAGCCATGGAATCGTGCTCATGAAGAGACTATCGCCATCATCCGATTCGTTCGCCCGGCAGAATATCGCGAGAGCGAACCCCAAGATCGCCTAAGAGCCCAGCACGTGNATCAGCAAAATACCATTGGAGGGTTTGCTTTACTGTCGGGAATGCTAATTCATTCCAAGGAATGGTCTCCTCTGTGAAGAGAGCAACCTCTAAGCTTTCGGTGCCCGCTGCAAATTGGGGTGAACGCATCTGCGCTAAATAAAAGAGATGTACCTGTTCTACGTGAGCGACATTTAACAGCGAGAACAAGGACCGAATCTCAACGTCGGCGCCAGCTTCTTCCATGGTCTCACGGATTGCACCGTGCTCGGTACTCTCCCCAATCTCTAAAAAGCCTGCTGGTAAGGTCCAATAGCCATGTCTTGGCTCAATGGCGCGCCGACAGAGTAAGACCTGATTCTCCCAAATGGGGATAGTGCCCACCACATTACGTGGATTGCGATAGTGAACTTCCTTGCATTGCGAACACACATGCCGTAAACGCGTGTCATCAGCCGGCACTAAGAGTGCGATGCTCGAACCGCAAGAGGGGCAGTAGTTCATAAATGGGCTTTGATCATTCCGCGTAAGGCATTACTTAGCATTATTTCATTGGCGCTGATCACATCCTCAATAGTCAGGTTAGCCTCACGGGCTTTGAGGGATGGATCGTGCAAGATTGCTGCACGCATCACTCCAGGAAGCACGCCTGCTGATAGAGGGGGCGTTAACCACTCATCCGAGTTTGGTGGACGCACAAAAATACTGGTGCGACCCCCTTCGGTCAACGCGCCACGCTCATTCATAAACAAGGCATCAAAGCCACCCAAAGACACCGCTTTTTGCCAAGCCAAGTCATACACCTTGCGTTGCGTAGTTTTGTGGAGCAATAAAGGGTTAGTAGATTGCATTTTGAAAGAATCAGGCACACCCTCCAAAATCTGATGAGCCCAAAATACTTGCACCGATGATGGTAGGTCATCCAAGATAGCGCTGGAGATGGATAGCTCACCTAAGCGACCAAGATCTAAACGAACACGGTAGACCGTATTTACATCCAAAGCCAAAGCAGTTTGCTCTAACAAGGCACACGCCTCGTTCATATTCAGAGGGATGCCCAATACCTTGGCTGAATGGGAGAGACGGGCCAAATGCTCACGATAATGAGCGACACGCCCTATACCTTCCTGAGCATTAAAACGAATGGTCTCAAAGAGACCAACTCCACTGGGTAAATCGGATAAGAAAGCAGCCTTAATCTTGCATTCTTGATACTCGGCACGGGGATCCGAGTCAATCGTAATACCAGCACCTACACCCAAAATAAATTGCGATGCAGACGAATGCGAGTCATGCTCCATTTGCAAGGTGCGGATGGGAACGCTCAAAGCAAAGTCGCCATTGGGATCAAACCAGCCCAGCGCTCCACAATACCAAGCGCGCGGAGTCTCTTCTAGATCCTGAATAATCTCCATACTGCGTTTTTTGGGAGCCCCGGTTACTGAACCGCAGGGGAACACCGCTTGCAAAATCTCTGCCATGCTCAGATGGGGACGCGCCTTGGCCTGAACTGTAGAGGTCATCTGCAAAACATTGCCATGGCGATTGACCTCAAAAAGAGCAGGCACTACAACACTACCCGGCTCTGCGATACGCCCCAGATCATTGCGTAAGAGATCCACAATCATCACGTTCTCAGCCTGATTCTTGGGATCATCCGATAGCTCATGCGCTGCATGTTGGCGGGCATCGGCAGTGCCTTTCATGGGTTGCGCTACAAATACACCATTCGTGCGCCTAATAAAGAGCTCGGGGGATTGCGATAACACGATATCGCGACCATCGTCGAGATAAGCACCATAACGACCAGGTTGACGCTCACGCAATTGGGCATAAAGCGCCAGTGGCGAGCCATAGGCTTCTCCAGTAATGCGGTATGAGTGATTAATTTGATAGGTATCACCGCTACGGATCCATTCCTGAATGCGCTCAATATCTTGATTGAAATNCTCCGACGTAATCGAATCTCGCAGGTTCATCACCCCAACCAACGGATCTTCTTTCGTTAAGGCATCTTTTAACCAAGCATCGACTTCCTCTTTGGAGTACTTTTGTACNCCCGTAAACGACCATGCACGAACNAGCGGTAGGGGCTCACTGTATTTGCATGCAATGCGCTGAAAGTAGTACCCCAACTCATAAGAGAACAGAGTTACGAGGTAATCCCCGTTGCTGAGAGCTGTTTGCATTTCTGCAAAACAGTTCTCTAGCTCGCTTGTATGATCTACGCGCCAAGCGTGTTTGACGTGTTGATAGAGCCGACTAGTCGCTTGCTGTCGGCTACTCTCCACATCGTCTAGAAGAACCATCTGGATTATTTTAGGATGGTGGCCGATTCAATCACAACAGGAGTATTGGGAACATCGGCCATGCGACCACGTGGTGTAGACGCAATACCAGTAGGCACCCCTTTAATCTTATCAATCGTTTGCTGCCCAGAAATAACCCGACCAAAAACGGTGTAACCATTTCCCATTGCATTGGGGTAATCCAAGCCCGGATTGTCTTTGACATTAATAAAGAACTGCGCAGTCGCTGAGTCTGGATCGGAGGTTCTGGCCATCGCAATCGTATAGTTCTGATTCTTTAAACCATTCTGCGCCTCAGAGACCACAGGGGCCTGCGTGGGCTTTTGCACTAAATCAGTGGTGAACCCGCCACCTTGCACCATGAACCCATTAATCACGCGATGGAATACCGTCCCATTGTAAAAACCACTTTTGACATAAGCTAAAAAGTTATTGACGGTCTTCGGTGCACGATCTGACTCGAGATCCACCACAAAATTACCTTGATTGGTCTTGAACTCCACCTTAGGACCCGCCTGAGCGATTGAAGAGAGGGTCACGATGCTGAGTGCTAGACCCAGGCTCATCCATAGTTTGCGCATATTGCTTTCCTTCTGAGTAGGTTGCTGATGATTGATTGTATTAGCGATTGGCCTGTGCCTGCGCCAGTTCATTCCAAGCAGTCGTGTAGTTAGGGCTACGCTGCAAAGAGCGCATGGTCCAGCGTGGTCGCAGGCCGGCCCCGGCGAGCCTAAGGGTATTGGAGCCATAGGTGTGATTAAGACGATCCATGATTTGCATCACAGAGCGCGAGCGGGCACTTTCTGGGCTGGCACAAAATAAATCCGCTTGGGCTTGGTCTGCGGGGTAGAGCCCTAGTAGCATCACCCCCGCCTTTTTATACGCATGACCAGAGCGATAGATTTGTTGCACCCCTAGGCTTGCAAGCTCGGCCAGATGACGTGTGTCATCCGTTCCTGTTATTAAGGGAATGGTGACGCTATTGGCGTATTGCTCAGACTGCTGTGCAAATGGATTGGTGCGGATGTAGACCAAGAGATGCGAGCAGAAGGATTTCTGGTGACGTAATTTCTCGGCAGCACGGCTGACGTAACTCACTACCGCCTCTTGTAATTCGGGAAGGTGATGCACAGGCTTACCAAAGCTCTTGCTAGAGATAATTTGATGCTTACGTAGCAAATGCTCGTCTTGAGATTCTTCTAAATCAAGACAGCTAATGCCATTGAGTTCATTGATAGTACGCTCTAAGACCACTCCAAAGCGTTTACGAATCAGGCTAGTGGAGGCGTATTTCAGATCACAGACCGAGTGGATGCCAAGTTGATTGAGCTTAATTGTGAGACGTCGCCCAACCCCCCAAACTTCGCTAACCTCAATGCTGCTCATGAGGGCATCTTCTTCTAAGCGATTGCAATGCCCCCAACTAAATACACCTTTGTAATCAGGACGCTTCTTGGCAATATGGTTAGCGAGCTTTGCTAAGGTTTTGCTATGACCAATACCAATGCAGGTCGGTAAACCCAAGTAATGCTTAATACGCTTGCGCATCGCTTGTGCCTGAGCAATTAGATCGAGGCGCATACCACTCAAATCTAAGAAGCATTCATCGATGGAATAAATTTCTTGATGGGGTGAGAGCTCACCAAGCAGTGCCATGAGGCGGGCGCTCATATCGCCATAGAGGGTGTAATTAGAGCTTAACCAAATTAAGCCGTGCGATTGCACAAAGTGCTTGGCCTCAAAGAGGGTGCCCCCATCCGAATCCCCAAGGCGCGCGCTTCTTGACTACGCGCCACAATACAGCCGTCGTTATTGGATAAAACCACCACAGGCTTACCTTCAAGACGCGGATTAAATACCCGTTCGCAAGAGACATAAAAATTATTGCCATCGACCAATGCAAACACGGTACGCATGATCACACTTTATGAACAACGTGGGCAACCACACCCCAAATCTGTAACTCTTGCCCATTCTGGATCGCAATATCAGGGTAGTCAGGATTGTCGGCACGTAAGATCACCTTGCCCCGTTGATGATGTAAGCGTTTGACCGTGAGCTCACCATCGAGCACTGCGATCACGACACGACCATGATTTGCTTCGAGGGAGCGATCGACCACTAATAAATCGCCATCATGGATCCCGGCCCCAATCATGGA
>JGI25914J50564_10000438_pt1 | contig 13817 bp, 10 predicted proteins | sample LauGreSuBDMM15SN_2_FD_50564 | JGI IMG/M metagenome (IMG submission 50564) | reverse complement strand
TTTTTTACTTTAGCCATGCTGCAAGTTACCAAGAAGGGGAATGGCCTCAAAAAAAGAAATTGCTAAATAAATTTGGAAAAACTAAAATAATTAGTAAATTGCACTAAAATTATTAGTTATGTCATACGCAGGTAAGAATTTAAAATTCATCAGAAAGCAACGTGATTGGACTCAAGAGGAGTTAGCCAACCAACTTCAAATTAAACGATCTCTAGTGGGCGCTTATGAGGAAGGCAGGGCAGAACCAAGGTTAGAAGTACAGGAAGCCATTTGTGCCTTGTTTAATATTAGTTTAGAAGTATTCTTATTCCAAGATCTTTCTCAGATGGAGGAGTTTGACTTGAACCAGGGCTATAATATGGGAGGTTCTTATTTAGAGCGCCGTCGTTCGCTTAAAACAGATACTTCAATTAGTGCAGCAATTGTTTCATTCGTACCAGTAAAAGCTGCTGCAGGCTACTTGGCTGGTTATGCTGACCCAGAATTCATTGATGAGCTAAATACATTCACCTTGCCTATGTTGGCTCCAGGGGAATACCGCGCATTTGAAATTGTTGGAGACAGTATGTTGCCAACTCCAAGTGGAAGTGTGATTGTTGGTGAGCGTGTGGCCAGTCTAAAAGATGTGAAAAGCAGCAATACCTATATTGTTATTTCGAATACAGACGGGGTGGTATACAAGCGCATCATTACCAACGACGATCGTTCAGTAAATTCAATTGGAGAGAAGCTTACTTTGTTGAGTGACAATCCTTTATACGAGCCATATCAAGTAAACAGTAAAGATATAGTAGAGGTTTGGAAGGCAGTTTATATCATACATAAAGCAGGGGCACAACCTATGTGGAATGTGGATCAACTAGCTGGTGTGGTGAATACATTACAGGATCAAATTACTTCTATTCAGAAGAAATTGAACTAAAGGCTTATGGTTTAGGCTTAATTACTCCCACTCGATGGTTGCAGGTGGTTTGCTGCTAATATCATATACAACTCTATTGATACCTCTTACTTGGTTAATGATAGAGTTGCTCATATGCGCTAAGAACTCATAAGGTAGGTGTGCCCAGTCTGCAGTCATGCCATCCACCGAAGTCACAGCTCTTAATGCTACAGTAAATTCATAGGTACGTTCATCGCCCATTACCCCAACACTTTTTACAGGTAAAAGGATGGTGCCTGCTTGCCAAACCTTATCATATAAGCCAAATTCTTTTAGTCCATTGATATAAATCGCATCAGCTCTTTGCAATAGGTCCACTTTTTCAGGGGTGATTTCACCCAAGATACGAATGGCCAAGCCTGGTCCTGGGAAAGGATGCCTTTGGATCATATCGGCAGGGATGCCTAATTCAAGGCCCACTTTGCGAACCTCATCCTTGAATAAACTACGAAGGGGCTCTACTAATTTAAGGTGCAGGGTGTCAGGTAATCCACCTACATTATGGTGCGACTTAATGGTTTGAGAAGGTCCATGAACGCTTACACTTTCAATGACGTCTGGATAAATTGTTCCTTGACCTAAAAACTTGGCTTCCAACATATTAGAAGCTTCTATTTGAAATACATTTATAAATAGTTTTCCTATAATTTTACGCTTTTCTTCGGGGTCAGATTTGCCTGTAAGGCCATCATAGAACATATCTTTAGCATCAATGCCTTTTACATTCAAGCCAATTTTTTCGTACATATCTAGCACCTGCTGGAACTCGTCCTTTCTTAAAACCCCATTGTCTACAAAAATACCATGAAGGCGATTCCCAATGGCTTTATGAATTAAGGTTGCAGCAACTGTACTGTCCACGCCGCCACTCAATGCCATAATCACATGCCCCTCACCAATCTGTTCTTTTAAATGCGCTACCGTCTCATTGACAAAAGAAGCTGGGGTCCAATTTTGACTACAGCCGCAAATTTCCACCAAGAAATTGCGGATCATGGTCTTTCCTTCAGATGAATGGTAGACTTCTGGGTGGAATTGGAATCCGTGTAAGCTATGTCCTTGATCTGCTATTTTTCTAAAACCGGCTACAGGGATACTCTCGGTATCAGCCAATAGTTCAAAATTTTCGGGCAAGACAGTAATGGAGTCACTATGACTCATCCATACCTGGCTATTGTCTGCAATATTTTTAAAAATGATATCTTCTTTTTTGATACGCAATTGGGCACGACCATATTCGCGTTTATTGGACTTTTCTACTTTACCACCAAAGTTCTTAGCACTCAATTGAGCACCATAACAGATGGTTAAAAGAGGAAGTTTGGCTAAAATTCCTTGAATATCTACATTAGGTGCCTCGTCTTCGTTCACACTGGCAGGAGAGCCACTTAAAATCACCCCTTTTAAATGTTCATCAAAGACGATTGCGTTATGAAAGGGTTGAATTTCACAATATACATTGGCCTCTCTAACTGCTCTTGCAATTAACTGAGTGTATTGGCTACCAAAATCTAGGATTAATATTTTTTCAGTCATAAGGCGAAGATACAATGAAAATAGATGTCTATGAAAGGGAGTATTTCACATAGGGTGGGGACAAAAAAATCCCGCCTTTTCAGGCAGGATTTCAATATGAATTCTAGACGCTTTTAAGCGTGTTCGATTACTTTTTCTTAACCACTTGCTTTACAGCAACGTGCTTAGCTAGTTTGCTCTTTAAATTAGCAGCTTTGTTTTTGTGGATAATGCCACGCTTTGCTAATTTATCAATTTGAGAAACGATTGTAGGTAACTTCTCGTCGTAAGCTTTTTGCTCTTCTATTGTCTTTAAATCACGAATAGCGTTACGAGTNGTTTTACCATAATAACGGTTTCTATCGCGACGTTTAGTTGCTTGTCTTACATCTTTTTTTGTNGCCGAATGATTTGCCATGTACTAATTAATTTTCAGGAGGGCAAAGGTAAGGGACTTGTGCAAATATTAAAAATTAAAATTAAAAAAAATAAAACTTGAGTTTAAATCATTGAAAATCAACTAGTTAAAATGAATCTAAAATCACTTTTTACACCTATTTGCGTATAAATGAAGCAATATCTCCAAAATCACACAAAATAAGGGGGTAGTTGATCAAAATTTTACCTAGATTTTTAGTGCATTTTACTTTATTAATCAATCATTTAAACCGATATTTGCGTACCTAGTTTTACAAATAAACGAAAGGATATACAATGAAGGATTTCAGCTACATCACCAATTCCCATCCAGCCTTCATAGAAGGTTTGTACCAACAATTTTTAACTGATCCAGCATCAGTAGACCCAGATATCATTAAGTTTTTTGAAGGTTTCGATTTTGCCTTACAAAACGGGACAGCAGCACCAGGACAAAGCGCGCCCTCCACATTATCCACTGTAAGTGCAGATTGGGCGAATGAAATCAAAGTCTACCGTTTGATATTGGGTTATAGAAATAAGGGACATTTAATTGCAACGACCAATCCTATTCGAACTAGAAAGGATAGAGGGGCTAATTTAGATTTATCATGCTTTGAATTGACAGAGGCAGATTTAGATAAAACATTTCAAGTAGGATCCATTATAGGCTTAGGTGCAACTACCTTAAAAAATATTCTTACACATTTACAAAAAACTTATGCGCACAGTTTAGGCATTGAGTTTAAATATATCTCTGATCAAAAAGTAATTGATTGGTTAACCGATGAGTTTGAAAATAAATTTGCTCAGCCAATTCCTTTAAATCAGAAAAAACACATCCTTGAAAAATTAAACCAAGGGGTGATTTTTGAAAAATTCTTACACACAAAATACATTGGACAAAAGCGTTTCTCATTAGAGGGCGGTGAGTCTACGATTGCTGCATTGGATGCAATCATTAATACTGCAGCAGAGCATGGTGTAGAAGAAGTGGTGATTGGTATGGCACATCGTGGAAGATTGAATGTGCTAGCAAATATCATGGGTAAAACCTACGAAGAAATTTTTAGTGAATTTGAAGGTACTGCAGTGTTGGATCAAACCATGGGTAGTGGTGATGTGAAATACCATATGGGCTTTTCCTCTGAAGTGACCACTTTCAGTAATAAAAAAGTGAATCTAAAATTGATGCCTAATCCATCGCATTTAGAAGCAGTAGATCCAGTTGTTTTAGGATTTGCTAGAGCTAAATCGGATGTATTGTATAATTCTGATGTATCCAAAATATTACCAATTCTAATTCATGGGGATGCCTCAGTCGCTGGACAAGGTATTGTGTATGAAATTTTACAGATGTGCCAATTGAATGGTTACAAGACTGGTGGTACGATTCACTTTGTCATTAATAATCAAATTGGATTCACAACAGATTTTGATGATGCAAGAAGTGCGAACTATTGTACCTCCATTGCTGCAATGATTCAAGCGCCTGTGATTCATGTGAATGGAGATGATGCCGAAGCAGTGGTGAAAGCGGTGCAGATTGCAACAACCTACAGACAATTATTTAAGAACGATATCTTCATTGACATGGTTTGTTACAGAAAACACGGCCACAATGAAGGAGATGATCCAAAGTATACACAACCTCAATTGTATAGCTTGATTGAGCAACATAAGAATCCAAGAGAAACTTATGCTGAATTTCTTTTACAAAATGGGGAGGCAAGTGCACAGGAATTAGCAAAGGAAATGGAAAAGAAATTCTGGTCCGATCTTCAAGCAAGATTAGATGAGGTGAAACAACATCCACTGCCCTATAAATACCAAGCACCAGAATTGGCATGGAAAGCAATGCGAAAAGCAACGAACGAAGATTTTATTAGTTCACCTGATACATCCATTACTGCTGAAAAAGCGAAATCTATTTTTGATGCACTAATGAAATGGCCATCTAGTTTTACGCCATTGAAAAAAGTGGATAAATTAATTCAAGAGAAAATTAAATTATACGAGACAGAAAAAAAGATAGACTGGGCGACTGGTGAATTAATGGCTTATGCTTCTTTATTAGCAGAAGGCAAGACGGTTCGTATGAGTGGACAGGATGTGAAGCGTGGTACATTTAGTCATCGTCATGCTGTTTTAGTAGATGAAAATACCAACGAACAATTCAATCGCTTGAATCATGTTGCAGAAGGACAACAACCATTCAGAATTTACAACTCATTATTGAGCGAATATGGTGTACTTGGATTTGAATATGGCTATGCTTTAGCCAATGTGGATGCATTGGTCGTTTGGGAAGCACAGTTTGGTGATTTCTCAAATGGTGCACAAACAATCATCGACCAATTCATTGCAGCTGGTGAACAAAAATGGCAACGTCAAAATGGGGTAGTCATGTTATTGCCACATGGATACGAAGGGCAGGGGCCAGAACATAGCAGTGCAAGATTAGAGCGTTATTTACAATTATGTGCAGAGCACAATATGATCATCACCAATGTGACCACTGCTGCAAATTTATTCCATGCATTGAGAAGACAATTAACTTGGTCATTCAGAAAACCAATGATTAACTTCTCTCCAAAAGCGAATTTAAGAAGCCCGGCCACATTTAGTCCGATGTCTGATTTGACAAAAGGTGGATTCAAAGAAGTGATTGACGATACATTTGTTCAAAAAGTGGAGGACGTTAAAAAAGTATTGTTCTGTTCTGGTAAGATTTATTACGAAATGGCAGAAAGACAAATAACGGAACAAAGAACAGATATTGCCATTGTGCGTTTAGAACAATTGTATCCATTACCTGTTNAACAACTTACGGAATTACATCAAAAATATGGAAAAGCAATTTGGTTCTGGGTGCAAGAAGAACCTTTGAATATGGGCGCTGCTAGTTTCTTACAAATGAATTTAAAGGGGATTAAATATGGTGTCATTAGTAGACAAGCAAGTGCTGCTACAGCAACTGGTTATGCTAAAGTGCACGCGAAAGAACAAAATGAAATAATAACAACTGCGTTTTCTATCTAAAATATTAAAACATGATTTCCATTAAAGTACCAACAGTAGGAGAATCTATCACAGAAGTAACTTTGCTAAAGTGGACTAAGCCAGAAGGCGCTTGGGTAGATCGCGACGAAGTGATTGCAGAGTTAGAGAGTGAGAAAGCAACTTTCGAAGTGAACGCTGAACAAGCGGGTACTTTGCATCATAAAGCAACCGAAGGAGATAGCATTTTAATCGGTGCTATTTTAGCAGATATTGATGATAAAGCAACTAAGCCAGCTGGTGAAGCCCCAAAACCTGCACCTGCTGCAACTCCAACGACTCCTTCAACTCCTGCAGCTGCAATGGCTCCTATGTCTACTGCACCTGTAACGAGTATACCAAATAATGTAAAAGCAACGCCTGTCGCTGCTGCTATCATTGCAGATAAAAATGTAGATACCAATCAAATTAAAGCGAGTGGTTTTGCTGGAAAGATTACAAAAGTGGATGTATTAGATGCTTTAAATAATCCAGGTAAAATTCAGTTTGCTGGACAAGACTTATTCTCTCGCAATGTGCGTCCAGAGAAAATGTCTAACCTTAGAAAAACAATTAGCCGTCGTTTAGTAGAGGCAAAAAATACCACTGCCATGTTAACTACTTTCAATGAAGTAGATATGACAGGCATTATGCAAATTAGAAAACAATACAAGGATAAGTTTAAAGAAGCACATGGTGTGAATTTAGGATTCATGAGCTTCTTTGCTAAAGCTTGTTCGATTGCATTGACAGAGTGGCCTACAGTAAATGCTTTTATTGACGGAGACCAATTATTATACCATGACTATGCAGACATTAGTATTGCTGTAAGTACGCCAAGAGGTTTGACAGTGCCTGTAATCAGAAACGTAGAAAGCTTAAGTATGGCAGGTATCGAGAAAAAAGTAATTGAATTAGCAGGTAAGGCAAGAGACAGTAAGTTAACTGCCGAGGAATTAACTGGTGGTACATTCACCATCACCAATGGTGGTGTATTTGGAAGTTTAATGAGTACCCCAATCATTAATATTCCTCAGTCTGCTATTTTAGGAATGCATAAAATACAAGATCGTCCAATGGCGGTGAATGGTGAGATTAAAATTTTACCAATGATGTACTTAGCATTAAGCTATGATCACAGAATCATTGATGGTCGTGAGAGTGTAGGCTTCTTAGTAAGAGTAAAAGAATTATTAGAAAATCCAGCACTTTTATTAATTGCGAAAGATCCTGTAGCAAGTTTATTAGAATTATAATTCAAGAAAAACGAATATAAGAAAGTCATGTTTTGCATGACTTTCTTTTTTATAGCATGACGCATCAAAATCAACATCAAGAAACTGCTCAAAAATTAATCTCCGCTTATCAAGGGCCGGAGCCCTTGGCTGCGTATTTGAAAAAATATTTTGCTGCCAATAAAAAACACGGAAGTAAAGATCGTAAAAGCATTAGTGCTTTTTGTTATGCGCATTTTAGAACCTTGAATGCAAGCTTTCCTTTACAAGAGGCTATTTCAAAGGAAATAGATATTCCAGCATTCATTCATTCACATACCATCCAGCCTTTATTGTTTATTCGAATTCGACCTTGGCAAAAGGAAAAAGTGGTTGCTGCATTGCTAGCAGCGTCTATTGAATATACCCAGGTGAATGAACATTGTTTTGCATTTTCAAATACCACTTCTTTGCAAAATGTATTGGCATTGAACAAAGAGGCAGTGATTCAAGATTTTAATTCTCAAGCCCTTGCAGCATTATTAAAAGTTGTTCCAACCAGTATGGAAACACCTATTCAGGTTTGGGATGCATGTGCAGCAAGTGGTGGAAAAACTATTTTAATGTTTGATACCATGCAGAATATTCGGATGCATGTATCTGATGTAAGAGAAAATATTTTATTCAATGCAGATAAGCGCTTACAAGAAGCAGGTATTCGTCCAGCAAGTGTTCAAGTGATTGATTTAACGGAGCCATTTGATATCAAGAAGCCTTTTGATTTTGTATTTGCAGATTTACCTTGTTCTGGATCAGGAACCTGGGGTAGGACGCCAGAACAAATTGCTTTTTTTACAAAGGAAAATTTAGATCACTACACCGCATTGCAAGCTAAAATCATTGCTAATATTTTACCCACTGTAAAATTAAATGGGCATCTACTGCTTGCAACCTGTTCTGTTTATGCTGCAGAAAATGAAGCGCATGTTCAAGCAATTTTATCGCAGGGGCAATTTGAACTAGTGGAGCAAAAATATTTCATTGGATACACCCAACAAGCAGACACCTTGTTTGGTGCTATACTAAAACGCCGCTCTGTATAATACCTCCGGCAACGACATCGTCGCCTTCATAAAATACTGCGCTTTGTCCGGGTGCAATACTCTTTACATTTTCATAAAATCTTGCTTGCACGCCCATGTCGGTGTGAGATAAGGTACACAATGCACCAGTATCGTGGTACCTGATTTTTGCCATCAAGTCCATGGATGTTGGGAGATGATCGTACTTGATCCAATTCATTTTTGCAACCAGCATATCGTTCTTGTCTAAATCTACTTCATCTCCAATTACCACAATATTTTTTTCAGGATCAATCGCTGTAACGTAGACAGGATGGCCCATTGCTAGTTCTAAACCTTTTCTTTGACCGATGGTATAAAATGGATAGCCTTTATGTTTTCCTAATCTTTTTCCTTTATTATCTACAAACCATCCACCATTTACTTTTTCTTCTAATCCATCCACACGGCGTTTTAAGAACCCTCTGTAATCATTGTCAGGCACGAAACAAATTTCGTAGCTCTCACTTTTTTTAGCTAGTTCTGGATAGCCCATGTCAATGGCCATTTGTTTGATATCTTTTTTGTGCATGCCACCAAGTGGGAGGATGGTGCGCTTTAATAAGTCTTGATCCACACCCCATAAAACATAGCTTTGATCCTTGGTTTCATCCAACCCTTTTGAAATCACATAACGTCCATTATCGTGTTGACGCACTTTAGCATAATGTCCTGTGGCAATGAATTCACAACCCAACGCGTCTGCTCTTTTAAGTAAGGCGCGCCATTTAATATGCGTATTGCACATCACACAAGGGTTGGGGGTTCTGCCAGCCAAATATTCTTCTACAAAATTTTCAATGACAAAGTCACCAAATTCTTCTCTGATATCTAATATATAATGTGGGAATCCATTGTTCACCGCCGCCATTCTAGCGTCATTAAATGAATCGATATTGCAACAGCCTGTTTCCTTGCCATTGGCATTGCTGGTGGAATAATCCCATGTTTTCATGGTAATTCCGACTACTTCATATCCTTCGTTGTGTAAGAGAATTGCAGCGACTGTGCTATCTATTCCGCCGCTCATTGCGACGAGTACTTTTCCTTTTTTGCTCATTTTTCAGTGGCCAGTTAAAAGTTGGCTTGGCACAAAAGTAATAAAAAATTACTATCTTCATTCCCTTAGAAAGTTAAAATATACAATATGATAAAGTTACAAGTGATTGGAAATTTAGGTAAAGACGCCGTGGTGAATGACGTAAACGGCAAGTCTGTCATTAATTTCAACGTAGCGCATACAGAAAAATATAAGGATGCGCAGGGGGTACAAAAGGATAGAACTACTTGGGTAGATTGTTCTTATTGGACAGATCGCACTGCTGTGGCGCCTTATTTAAAGAAAGGAACACAAGTGTATGTAGAAGGTACACCGGATGTAAGATCTTATACTACGACAGATGGCCGTCAAGGGGCTTCTTTGACCTTAAGAATTGTTTCGGTACAATTATTAGGTGCTAAGCCTTCAGGTGGATCTGGTGGAGAGCAGTCCAACTATGGTGGAGAAACCAATCCAACACAAAGCTATAATCCAGCATCTAGTGCAGGAGCAGGAAGCAATGAAGCAATGGATGATTTACCATTCTAAGATAATTTAAGCAATAGCGTTAAGGGTGTACCAATCAGTACACCCTTTTTTGTAAATTTGTACCATGGAATCTAAGAATTATACTTATCAAGCACTTGCTGCATTTTCGGAAGCTGTTTTTTTAAAGATGGGCTGTCCTGCATTAGATGCGGCATTGGCCACCAAAGTATTGTTATCTGCAGACTTAAGAGGGATTGATAGTCATGGAATAGCAAGATTGATTGGTTATGTAAGGTTATGGGAAGTTGGGAGGATTAATACTACGCCCAATATTAAGATCGTCCACGAAACGCCTTCTACGGCTGTGATTGACGGTGACAGAGGTTTAGGATTGATTGTGGCTCCAAGAGCGATGGACATTGCGATGGAGAAAGCTAGACAAGTTGGAACGGGTTGGGTCAGTGTTAAAAACAGCAANCATTTTGGCATTGCTGGTTACCATGCGATGATGGCTTTGGAACAAGAAATGATTGGTATTGCAATGACCAATGCAAGTGCTTTAGTNGCACCGACCTATTCGGCAGAAAAATTATTAGGCACCAATCCTATTGCAGTGGCGATACCTGCTGGTNAAGAAGCGCCTTTTGTGGCNGATTTTGCAACCACAACTGCTGCGAATGGTAAATTAGAAATTGCACAAAGAAACAATACAACAATTCCATTTGGTTGGGCACAAGATGCGGACGGGAATGCAACACAGGATGCCAATATTTTAAAAAATGGAGGTGCATTGTTGCCTTTGGGATCAGAGAAAGAGCAGGGTAGTCACAAGGGATATGCATTAGGGTCGATTGTAGATATATTCTCTGCTGTTTTAAGTGGTGCAAGTTTTGGTCCATGGGCACCTCCATTTCCTGCTTATGTTCCAATGCCAGAAAATATGCCAGGTGAAGGCCTTGGACATTTTATTGGTGCAATGCGTATTGATGCTTTTAGACCCGCAGCAGATTTTAAATCCAATATGGATCTTTGGTTGAATCGTTTTAGAAATGCAACGCCAGCAAAAGGGCATGAACAAGTGTATGTAGCTGGAGATATAGAACGCAGCATGGAAAAAGTAAGAATGCACAATGGAATTCCATTAGTGCAAACTGTTCAACAAGATTTAATCGCGTTGGCAGAAAAGATGAACTTGTCTCATTTGCTTTAGAATTTTGCACCAATTGCAACAAAAAAGTTTCTTCCGTCTGCAGGTAATGCACCTGGTCCAGGATAGCCTCCAGCACGTCTAGTGAAATACCTAATATCCTCCAAATTATTGACGCCTGCTTTAATATTCATTTTTTTAGAAAATTTATAGGATGCAGTTAAGTCAATGATTGAATAAGATGGAATGATGCCTGTATTGCCGTTTGCTGATGGGGTAGTGGTATTATTGGCGTCACTAAATGCAGCACCAACATGACTTAATTGTGTAGTAAATAAAAAACCTTTATAGCCAAAACTAATTCCAGCTCTTAGAATATCTTGCGGTGCATTTTCTACTTTTTTACCTTTCGTATTTGCCTCTTGATGGTTATCACTATATCTAGCATCAGTATAGGAATAAGCGCTAAATAAAATCAAGTCTGTATACTTGCTATTCGTAAAAGCCCTAACAGGATTAAACTCAATATAAGTCTCCAAGCCTTTACTTGTGCTTGCACCTACATTGGTAATGAGTCTGTAGTTAGTGTTTGATGGAGTAATGGTACCAACACGATTATTGTATTGTAAATAAAATCCACTGATATCAAACTGAAGATAATTTTTTACCTTTCCTCTATAGCCTAAATCGATATTATAACCTTTAGCGTCTTTTAAATCTGGATCAACCAAATCGGTTGTAGGGGGTGCTTGCAAATTTGCAAATTGAATGGGTCTGTATGCCTGAGAAAAATTTGCATACAATTCGGTGTTCGGTGTTAAATGATACTCTGAACCAATTCCACCCAAAATAAAACTTCTGCTTCTTGTAATACTTTGAAGGTTAATAGATGCGCCAGTTGAGTTGAATCCGTTGCTTCCGGATGCTGCACCTTCTAGCCATTCATACCTGATACCTGGAATGACCAATAGTTTTTCTGTAACTCTAAAAATATTTTCAAAAAAGACTGCAGCATTATTTGATTTAAAACGAATGTCTCTTGGATAGAATCCTTCGATACTTACATCATAGTTTGATTTGGTAGTTCCTATTCCGTCTGCTAATCTGTGGGTGTTACCTGTGTAAAGTCTGATACCAGCTGAAATGGTATTTTTCATTTTTCTAATAGCATAATCAGTAATGATTCTACTCTCAAGTCCATAATTTCTATATTGATCTATATTTACAAGCCGATTGTTAAATTGGTTTGTAAATGCATTGATACTATCTTTCACAGTAATAGGTTGTAAGAATCCAACACTATTTCGGTCGCCGATGGTTCCGAAAATTTTTGTATCCCAACGACTATGGTCATTGATTTCATATTGAACTGTGATGGCAGGAGTGGTCCATTTAATATCCATCCAATTCCTGCTCCTAAAACTTTGTTGTGCATCTTTTTTAATCTGAGCATCTGTTAACCCACCTGCTTGTTGACTTCTAGTATGGGAATACATTAATTCGAAACTAAGAGATAGTTGCCTGGAGAAATGATAGGTAATAGATCCGAATCCTGCTTTTGAAAAAAATTGACTGTTATTTCTCCAGCCCTCCCCATTTCTTTGATCATAAAATGAATAATAGTTCACTTTTCCTTTTTTTCCACCAATAGCATTGTAACTATTCAATAGACCATTGCTTCCAATGGTTTGTTGTGTTTCAAATTCAAATGGTTGACTCATTTCATTTCCATTTTTCAAGATATAGTTGACCATGCCTCCAAACTGTGGTCCATATTGAAGTGCACCTTGACCCCTCACTATTTCAATTCTTTGAACAGCTTGGAGTTGAGGATTGTAATAAGCTTCTGGATACCCAAATGGATCTGCAGCTATATCGTAACCATTTTGTCTAACATTAAATTCCCAACTTCTATTGGGGCTTAATCCTCTTGCAGCTATTCCAATTTGAATCCCACTTGGGTCACTTTCCCAAATATGAATACCTGGTACTTTTGCTAATACTTGACGCATGGTATTATTCGCAATATTGCCTTGCACATTATCTATTACAATTAAGGCATTTTTCTTTCCTGCATAGATATTGGTACCAACAATTTCAGGTATTTGTTGGTAATCGCTTTTACTATTACGTCCTACAATGGTCACATCCTTTAAATTGTGCCAATGTGTACTATCTTGTTGAACTTTAATTTTTGGGGTTGTTTGGGCTTGCGTCATTTGCGCGAATCCCAAGAATAGTAGAAGAAATAGCCTATTTTTTTGCACCCTTATTTTCATGCCGCAAAGCTATGTCGACTTCATAACCTTGATTTACAGATTCGGGAATGGAATTTATCAAATCGGGAAAAATAAAAAGGGGACAGATATAATATCTGTTCCCTTTTTTAAAACTTTATAAATAGTAAAAAGATCTTACTGAGTATTGTTTAGTTAAATAAACAATAACGCATCTCCATAAGAGAAGAAACGGTATTTGTCTTTAATCGCTTTTTTATAAGCTTCCATAGCCAATTCGTATCCTGCAAAAGCACAAGACATAATTAACAAACTCGTCTTAGGTAAATGAAAGTTCGTTACTAAGCTATCTGCGATATTAAAATTATAAGGAGGGTGGATAAAATGATTCGTCCATCCTTCTGCAGGCTTCAATAAACGTTGAGCCGTTACACTACTTTCCATCGCACGCATTCCAGTGGTTCCAATAGAACATACACGACGACCATTTTCTTTAGCAGTATTAATAATCTTACAAGCTTCTTCATCTATCTTAAAGTACTCAGCATCCATTTTATGTTTGCTTAAATCCTCCACTTCAATTGGTCTGAAAGTACTTAAACCAGTGTGTAAGGTGACTTCTGCAAAACGGATACCTAAAATTTCGGAACGCTTAA